>RCNG010000103.1_pt1 | contig 31939 bp, 29 predicted proteins | sample 2041371 | NCBI WGS metagenome assembly RCNG01 (sample SAMN09708227, study PRJNA481090) | Marine sediment metagenome, whole genome shotgun sequencing project. | biome: marine sediment; feature: ocean; material: sediment; isolation source: Sewage treatment plant 1 marine sediment (STP1) ... | reverse complement strand
TCTGACCCAAATCTGGGCGCGAAAACCCATCCCCATGATGAGATGATTGGCCCTTCCCCTGTGAAGTTATTTCTGCGCGAACCCTAAGGATTATCCCTTTTTCTCGGTTGCTCGGGGTTTCTGAGCCTGTAGCTTGGCTCTGCGCTGATCGAGCTGCGTGTCTTCAAAGTTGATGGTGTCGGGATCCATCAACCACTTGAATTCGCCGCGTGACGCCGCCGCATCGAGCCGTTCTCGATACACTTGATAGCTCACAGGCATATTCGACTGGAGGGTCCCCCAGTCGCCGTCGACGGCATCAATGGCGATTTCAGGGCAAACCATGACGCAACGATAACAATAGATGCACGGATTCTGTATGGAGGGTGGATCCGCTTCGATGTCGATGCCGTCGACAGGACAATTCTCTTCGCAGGTGTGGCATTGCGTACACGTGTCCTGATCGATACGGAGGGGCGGCAAGAAGTGTACCAGATTCTCCAGTTTCAAGGTCTCAGCAAGGTCTGCCCACTGATCCGGTTCATAATCGAGTGAAGGGATCAGGCTCGTATCTCCATCTCCGATACGTTGGGCGGTCTGGACGATCTCTTTGCCGAACAACCGGGCTGCTTCATATTCAGATTCGTCGGGATGTCCGGTCGTCAAGGTCGGAAAAGGGATGACGGGCATGGTGGAATCAGCATAGGTATCATGATAGCCGACGATCACGGCGCCTTTGTTCTCCAGGCCCTGTCTCATCGAGTCCATGGTGATGCCGATGGTCGAGGCGTGGGTCGTGAAGATGAACCAGTGATTGCGGGTCAGTTCCGGGAGATCGGCTATGAATTGTCGGACGTTTGCCGGTTCCTGGTAGTAGAATACGGGCGTGCCCAGGCCTACAAGGTCATATTGATGCAAGGTAGCCGTATCCACATCAGCAATGCTCACCAGTTCGCAGTCGGCGCCGTTTGCAATCGCTCCTGCGCGCATACGTTCCGCGACTTTTCGTGTGTATTGGGTTTGGGAAAAGAATAGGATCAACATCTTCATCGATTGTCTCCTTCGTATCTCAGAGAGGTGCATGCTGGTCTCAGAGTTCATTGGTACGTTCAAGCTACGATGGGTCGGGGGTTTTGTCAATCGCCAGGCCATTGATTTTGTGTGCAATTTCTACTATAAGAGAGGGTCTTAACACTATCACCATGCATCTGCAAAGGAGGTTCATGATGGCGTACAGGGTTGACATGAGGGACATCCATTTCAATCTTTTTGAGAAGATCGGGGTTGAAGATCTTTCTCAGCTCGAGGCCTATAAGGATTTTTCGGTTGACGACTACAAGATGATCTTGAATGAGGCTGAGAAATTCGCCGTCAATGTCATTGCCCCGACCCTTGCACCCACGGATAAGGATGGCGCCAGATTCGAAAAGGGAGAGGTGGTGGTTCCGGAGGAGGTGCGAGAGACCTTGCGGAAATTCAACGAGGGCGGTTGGGGGGCTGTCAGCGCTTCTCCGGAATTCGGAGGGCAGGGGCTGCCGTCGACCGTTGCCATAGGCACAGTGGAGATATTTGTTGCGGCCAATACCGGCTTCAGCGGCTATCAGGGGCTTACCAGTGCTACGGCCAACCTGATCGGAGAAGAAGGCTCGGATTTCTTGAAAGAGACCTATTGCGAGAAAATGCTCACAGGTGTCTGGGCCGGGGCCATGGTCCTCACCGAGGCGCAGGCGGGCAGCGCCGTGGGTGAGATCAAGACGTCTGCCAAACGGGACGGGGATACATACCTCTTGACAGGCAACAAGATCTTCATTTCGGGAGGGGATCACGACATGAACGAGAACATGATCCATGTCCTCCTGGCCCGCGTGGAAGGGGCCCCGCCGGGCGTCAAGGGGTTGAGCCTGTTTGTAGCGCCGAAGTACCTCGTCAACAACGATGGGAGTGTCGGTGCGTTCAACCATCTCAAGGCGACGGGCGTTGAAGAGAAGATGGGGATGCACGCTTCCGCTACCTGTTCCATCGCCTACGGAGAAGACGGTCCCTGCAGGGCCTGGATCATCGGTGAAGAGAACCAGGGCATTCAGATCATGTTCAAACTGATGAACCACGCGCGTCTGGGCGTTGGCGCCCAGGGCGTATCACAGGCGGCGGCGGCCTACCACCTCGCCCTTGACTATGCCCATGAACGAATCCAGGGAACACGCATTGAGGACGCAAGAAACCCTGCTGCGCCCAGCGTCCCCATTGTCGAACATCCGGATGTTCGCCGCATGTTGTTGGCCCAAAAGGCTATCGTGGAGGCCACCCGCGGCCTGATCTATTCTGTTTCGTATTGGCTCGATCGTGCCAATCACACCACCGATGACGAAGAACGGCAGCGTTACATCGATCTCGTCGAACTGCTCACACCCATCTGCAAGGGCTATTCCACGGAGATGGCCTTCCATTCCATCTGCCTGGCCCTGCAGGTTCACGGCGGGTATGGCTACTGCGAGGAATACGGGGTCTCCGTGCTCTTGCGAGACGCCAAGATCGGTACCATCTATGAAGGGACCACCGGAATCCAGGCCATGGATCTCCTGGGACGTAAAGTGGCCATGCGCAAGGGCGGCCTGTTTCAGAATTTCGTTGGCATACTGGGTGATTTTGTGGAAAGGAACAGCGGTCACCCTGCATTGGAGAAGCATTTCAAGCTGCTGGGGGAGGCGAAGGACCAACTGGTTGCCACCACGATGACCCTGGGCACGAAAGGGATGACCGGGGATATCACGTATCCGTTACAATACGCCACCCCGTATCTCTTCATGTTCGGTCATGTTGCCTGCAGCTACTTCATCCTTGATCAGGCCCTGCTGGCCCATGAAAAGCTGCAGACTCTTTATGCAGACAAAGGGGTGCAGGATGATGCGGGCAAAAGGAAACTCGTTCAAGAACATGTCGATGCGAAATTCTATTACAACAAGATCGAGACGGCCAAGTTCTTTGTTGCCAATATCCTGCCGGAGGTGTACGGAATCGCCAAGTCCGTGGAATCGGACGATAAGAGCCCGATGGACATCGTCTTTTAGAGGAATGGCGATCAATCCCGCGTGAATTCCTCCATCCAGTCGCGGGGATACCCCGGGATACCGTGTCCCAGCCGGTTAAAGAAGACCTTGCTGTATTTGTAGTAGGCAGGCATGGATGTCAACATCTTGAACTTGACGGCCCGGGGGAGCTTGGCGACCATCTCGAAGGTGTTGTAGAGGTACATGTGATGGCGGTTGATCCTGTCGAAGAGGACCTGGGCGCCGTCACGGTCGCGTAGGGCCAGAGCAGAGATCTTGCCGGACGTGAGGGCCCCGACGATGCCATACCCGAGATAGGGATCGTAACTGCCCGAAGCCGACCCGGTCATGATGTACCGGTTTCCGGGCCCGAAGAACAGGCGCGTCCCGATCATGGTCTCACAGTAGAAGGGCTTCCAGCCTTCGATCTCAAAGCCTGCCCGCTCGCGACACTGCCTGCCGATCACCTCCAGCGCCTCCTCGGCGATTCGCGTGCGCCGCCCGAAGACGAGCCCGTAGAGGATACCGTTCATGGCCGCGGCGTAAAAGTAGTCGGGCGAGTACGTATCCGCGAACTGCCAGTTGGCTGGCCCGAGCTTGGTTTCCATGAGGAAGGCGTAACCGTATCCGTCGATGCGTTTGTGTACGGTGAAGTCGTCCACCGTACACATGGTACCCGTTGCCACGATACTCCCGGGCGGAATGTCCTTCAACCGCTTGACCGGATGGCCGAACTCGAACTCGACGCCGTGCTCGAGGCAGATCTTGTAAAGATAGGTGTCAATGGCCGTCTCGCGGTCGCCGCGCTCCACGCCGTAATGGTTGAGGCTGGGGTAAAGGCGCGTGTCGCGAATCCACAACTGGGTCTCGACGAGGAGCTGAAAGCAGGGCGAAACGTCGATCCCGATGAAGTCGGAGGTGTATTGGAAATCGATCGGAGTCGCATGGAGGGAAGGATGATACGCCGGGGACCCGCCGATCGCCTTCTCCTTTTCGAGAACCAACACCTCATCGCCCTGTCGCGCCAGATCGATGGCGGCTACCATTCCGGATAGCCCTGCACCCACAACCGTTCTCTTCGGCACAGCAGATTCCTCCCCAGCGTTTCCCGGCGGGCAGGACCGGCCGTATGTCCGAACCTGCCACGATCGTGTTTCTTCTACGCCATCCCAAGACGATACAGCGTGTCTTTCGAATCCGGAGGCACCTCGTTGGCCCTGCGTACCATGGAGAGGCTCTCCGTAGGACATGCGGGTACACAGTTCGCACAGCCAACGCACATTTCTTCCTTCACGGAGATGAGGTCATCGACGAGGCTCAGGGCTTCCATCTGACAACGGTCGATGCAATCCCCGCAACCCGAGCAGGTGTCCTTATCGGTTGCCACCACGAAGTTCGCCTGGGCAACCATGACGTTGCTTTTCGTCCGTTTCACTCCCTTCAGGAATTCGCAGCAACAACCGCAGCAATTGCACACAAAGACGGCCCGGTCACGATAGTTCCCGGTATTGTGTATCAATCCGGCCTTTTCGGTTGCCAGGAGGATCTCCTGGGCTTCTTCCTTTGTGATGCGCTTGGCGAAACTGCGGTCGATGACGTATTCGGCCGTCTCGCCGCACAGGAGACAGGAATACTCCGGAACCCCTTGGACCTTGCAGGGCTCGTCCACCAGGTGCGCGTGGTGCCTGCAATAGCATTTCGCTACAGCAAACGACTTCTCTGCGTCCAACATCTCGCTCAACTTCTCGTACGTCTGGATCTCGGTTCCCTGAGGCAATTCGCTCTCTACCGTGATGATCCGGGCGGGGGCCTCCGGTAGCATCTGTTTCATCAGCTCAGGGTCATTCATGATCGGCTCCATGATCTCGCGCATGGGTCCGTCGAAAAAGTCCTTGATCTGCCTGGCCACCTTTCGGTCTTTGGGCGTATCGGTTCCGCGCATGAGTTGGAATTCCACCACACCCGGGACGAACTGAGTGAGGGAGTACTTGCTCACGCCGTCGTCGTCCTTGACCACAAAGACCAGTCCGTTATCGGCCATGGTTTCGAGCATTTCCGTGAGGGGTTCGAGATCGCGATTCAACGTCTTGGATAACTCGGCAGCGGTAAAGGCGCCTTCGGGCAACGCCGCTCCCAGTTCCGCCTGCTCGGAGGTGTAGAATTCCTGGAGGATTTTCAAATAGGGCTCAACGAGCAGCATCTTCACCTGGTGCTGGTTCAAGCGCTCCCCCAATCGGAAATATACGTCGTCATTCATGCTCTTCTCCCTCTGAAAGAGTGGAAGGTATTGCCCAATAGTCAATGCACCCCAGCCAACAAGCACGGTTACCCTGAATCGTATCTCCACGGCCTCAACATTTCAATCCTGTGCCCCGGATACCGACGACTGGCCAACAGCTAAGAGCTAAGAGCTCTTCCTGGGATGAATGTTGACAGGAATCGCCGTTGTCTGCGCAAGCCCGGTAACCGGATCATACCGGACATCATCCGGTATCAGGCGCTGAACATTGCTTCCCTTCTCCCGTACATCCCGTTCGTCCGAAGGATCGCCCCAGCCGAAAGCAAGTGCGACCACATCCGGTTGCAAATCTTCGGTCGATTCGACGACGGCCTCCACCGTGCCGAAGCCGCTGTCCACCACCACGATATCGTCATCCTTGACGCCGAGTGCCCCCATGGCCGTCGGATGCATCAGCAAGGGGTTGAATGGACGTTTTGCCAGCAGAGAAGGCAGATTCTGACCCTGAGTGCAATACGACTCTTGCATGCGATAGGAGATCAAGCGGAAGCGGCAATCCTCGTCGGACTCGTAGCCGCCGCCTTCGATCACAGGCTCAGCCCGCAGGACGCGCAATTCCTCCAGAACCTCAGGGTGGCCGACCGCCATCTTCTTGTCTTCGTATCCGATCATGTTCGGGAGGAGACCGCCTACCTTGAGTTTTCGTTCACCCCACACGTGGCCCCCGGGATACTTCTTCAGCTCATCCAGGGGTATGCGCTTCATGGGTTGAAGTCCGTCCATGAGGGCATCGGGCGTCGGTGAACTGTCCATGCTGATATTCGGGATATTGAGGTCGAGGTCCATTCGCTTGGCCAGGCCCCAGAACACTTCCCAGTCCTCCAGCACACCTTCCGGGGCATCTACGAGGGCCGGGGAGTATTGACCAAAGGGAAAAGGAAAGGCGATGTCTGCGAGCCTCGTCATGTCCGGTCGTTCAAAAGGGTGTCTAACGCCGAAAACGTAGTCGGCAAACTTCGCCGTAGCGCTCATGAAGTGTTCATTGACCACGAGCAGGTCGAGACCCTTCAAGGCGCGGACGGTAGAGGCCTCATCGGGAAGCACAAGGGCCGGGTTGCCGCCCAGCACGAAGAGGGCACGGATCTGGCCTTCGCCTGGCGTGAGAATCTCGTCCGTAAGGGTGTTGCTCGGCAGCTCGTTGAAACCACCCAGGACGTTGAATATGCCCTTGATGCCCCTGATGCGGGATGTCTGCCCGCTTTCGAGGGCCAGAGGAAGGGGGCCCATGCCGTCCGGAATCTCGAACCCGAGGGCCCCCTCGTTCCGGACGAGTCCGCCCGGTCGATCATAACGTCCGCACAGGGCGTTCAACGTCATGACAAGGTGGATCCCGAGGTTCTGGTGCCGGGACATGTGCACGCCTTGGCCGCTGGTGGCGCCGCCTCTCTCCGGTGCAGCGAACATGCGTGCCGCCTCGAGGATCAGGTTTTCCGGCACACGGGTGCGTTTCGAGACATAGGCAAGGTCAAAGTCTTCCAGGGATACGCGGAGTTCGTCCACACCGCTCACGGTGTTCAGAACGTACTCCTTGTCGTAGAGTTGTTCATCCAGGACGACCCGGATCATGCCTGCGAGGAGGGTAGGGTCCTCTCCGGGCTTCACCTGGAGGTGAATGTCCGCCAGCCGGGCGATAGAACTCCGCCGGGGATCGATCACGATGAGCTTCATGCCCCGTTTCTGGCTGTCTCTCAGGCGTTTGAGGGGATTCGACTGGGGCATGATGAGTTGTTTAGAGTCGACAGGATTCGTGCCGACGAACATGGCAACATCCGCCCTGGGCACATCAAACAGGCTCACAGGGACAGGGCCGCCGAACAAGCGGAACAAGGCAACGGAAAAACCGGGCGAGTCGACGGTGAAGCAGGTATACATACTTGGAGAACCGAGGGCCTCGATGAATTTGGAGGCGTACCAGGGACCGGAGGCTGAGTTGCGATACCCGCCGCACCCAACGTATGCGGCAACGGATCGAGGGCCGTATTTGTCTATGATTTCCTTCAGTTTCGCCGCGATTTCGTCCAGGGCCTGCTCAGGCGGGATTTCGTTTCGGCGGCCGTCCGCGAGCTTCTGGGCCGCCAGGAGCCGGTCCGGGTGGTACATGCGTTCGAGCTCCGCTCTGCCTTTGATGCACGTATAGCCCTGGGAAACGACATTGTCCGGATCTCCGCGTACCGCCAATACCCGGTTCTCCTCTACGTCTACCTCGATTCCGCAAGAGGCGTGGCAAAAGCGACAGAAGGACTTCTTGGTTTCCATCATGTGACGACCCTCCCTCTGAAGATCATATCTCGCGACCGGCCCAAGCTGCGTCAGAGGTGGCCTGGAGGGCTGTAGCGGGGTTCCGTGCATCGCCGATCACATAGATTTCGGCCACCTTGTCCTTGACGGCTGCAGACAGGTTGTCGGCCGATTTTGCCCCTGTGGCCAGAATTACATACTCGGCATCCTGAACGGAGACATCTTGGCCGTCTCGGGTGAACAGCACCCCATCATCGACGATTTCCTTAGCTTTGGCCTTGAGCATGATCGTCACTTGTTTTTCGCGCAACCTCTCCATGAGCAGGTGCCTTGCCTCTGAGTTCCCGTCCAGGGCGAGCCTGTCCTGCATCTCCAGGATGGTCACATGGGTGGGAGCCACACCCAGGTTATCCGTGGTTTGCGCCAGGAAGTCGGCTGTTTCGCAGCCCACGAGGCCACCACCAACGATAACGACGTTCCCGGCCAACGAGGCCTCATGGCCGGTCAGGACCTCCCAGGCCGTGACGACATTGTGTCTGTCGACTCCCTGAAGGGCTTCCGGGATCAGGGGCCTGGCTCCTGTGGCCACGATGAGCACATCCGGCTTGCGCTCGTCGATGAGTTCCGGGGTGACTTCCTTGCCCAACTCCACCTGTACGCCCGCTTTCTGTGCTTGTGTGGAAAGGTACTGGATCAGCTGGCTGATCTCCTGCATGAAAGGGGGTACGCTGGCGATGTTGATCTGTCCACCCAGTTTCTGTTCCTTCTCACAGAGGGTCACCTTGTGCCCTCTCAGGGCCGCCACCCGCGCCGCTTCCAGTCCGGCCGGGCCGCCACCCGCAACCAGGACGTGCTTCGGTTTGTCAGCGGGGACGAGAGCCATCTCCCTCTCCTTTCCCGCAGCCGGATTTACGATGCAGGTGGCATGCTGCCCTTGCACAACGGTGCCGATACATCCGATGTTGCAGGCAATGCAGGGCGCGATGTCCTCCAGATCGCCTGCAGCGGCCTTGTTGGGCATCTCAGGGTCGGCATGGAGCGCCCGTCCCATGGACACCATGTCCGCCTTGCCGGTTTCCAGGACGAACTCCGCCAGCCGGGGGGTGTTGATCCTGCCCACGGAGATCACCGGTATGTCGACCACCTGCTTTATGGCGTGTGCAAAGTCCGCATTGAGCGCGAGAGGGGTTCCAGATGGGGCAACGACCGCCCAGAAGACGGTGGGGATGGTGCCGCCCGACACCTCGATGGCATCTACACCGGCATCGACGAGGATGCGGGCAATGAACTGGCTCTCCTGAAGGGTTCGGCCACCGGTTCGCCGCTCGTCCCCGGCAATCCGTACGATGAGGGGGAAGTCGGGGCCGACCTTGTCCCGCGCCGATTTGATGATATCCAGCAGGATCTTCGCTCTTCGTTCCAGGGAACCGCCATAGGCGTCTGTTCGCTTGTTGAAGAAGGGGGACATGAAGGATCCGACCAGGGCATAGCCGTGAGCGGCATGGATCTCCACCGCGTCGACGCCGGCCTGCTGCGCGCGCCGAACTGCATGCCCGAAGTCCTCGACAATGGCCTCGATTTCGCTGCTGCTGAGTTCTCTGGGCATGCTTCGAAAGATGCCGCGCCCGGCCACGGGGGAGGGGCCGACAGGATCGATCCCTGTCAGGATCTTCATGGATTCAGGCCCCGGATCCATGAGTTGTGCCGCCAGTTTCGCGCCGTGGCGATGCACGGCGTCCGCCAGCTCCTTCCAGCTCGGAAGCAGGGCATCATCGTACAGGCACAGGGGGAGCAATCCGTATTTCCGTTCGGGATTCACCGCGCATGCCTCGGTGATGATCAGACCCGTGCCGCCTTTTGCGCGGGCTTCGTAGTAGTCGCGGTACTTCTCCGTGACCGTCCCGTCCATGGCCCCATAGCCCATGTGCATGGGGGGCATGACGATTCTGTTTCTTACGACCATGCTTCCGATTGCGATCGGAGTGAACAAGCGTTTGAACATAATGGCTCCTTTCTTACAAAGAGTACCTCGACCGTGGGTCCTTTACTCGTGACGAATCTTGCGGAATGCTTTTATCGCTTCTTTGTTCATCAGGTCCATGGCGTTCGGATGGATTCGCTGGAGCCACCACATGACCCGGGCGTGGAAAGGGAAGACGATGATTCCCTTGTTGCGCTCCACCCCTTTCAGGATCTCCTGCGCTGCTTTTGTCACGTCCATCCGTTTGAAGGGAACCTGGGCGTAGAACTCATCATTGTCCGCCTTGCGTATGGTGGCGGCGTCGTAGAGGCCCGTTTGTACAAACCCCGGGCAGATTACGCTGACCTTGACTCCCAGGGCGGCCCCTTCGGCCCGGAGAGAAGTGGAAAGTCCCACAATAGCATGTTTGGTCGTGACATAGAGGCAATTGGTCGGGATCGAGACCAGGCCCAGAACGGAGGCCGTGTTGACGATGTGGCCGAAACCCTGCTCGACCATGAGCGAGTAGGCCGCTACGGTGCCGTGGAGCGCTCCCAGCAGGTTGATATTGATGATGCGGTCCCAGTGCTCCTTTTCCATGTCGCGCACCTCACCCTGGATGGCGATGCCCGCGTTGTTGAACATGTAGTCGAGCCGTCCGCGCTCGGCCGCCGTCTGCTCGATCAGCTTCTTGATATCCTCGTCAGAGGTCACATCCAGGTGCGCGGCCTGGGCCTTGCCCCCATTCCCAACAATCCCCTCGGCAACCTTTTTCGCCCCCTTCGTGTCGATGTCGGACACGACGACCGTGGCTCCGCGTTTGCCCAGGGCCTCGGAGACGGCACGTCCGATACCAGAGGATCCTCCCGTGACGATTGCGACTTTGTTCTTGAACGGATTCTTCATTGCGAGTCACTCCCCTGGGCTGATTCACTTGCACATGCTGAACGGAAAACTGTTATCCCTGCCCATTCTTTTCGAAAATCGAACAAAAACGAACAGATACCTTCGCTGTTCTTCGGTATTCGGAATTTATATTATTCGTAACATATCGGGTGCCCCCTGTCAACGGAATTCATTTGATTGTAGGATTGTCTAGTTGAAGTAATCTATTGACATATAAGAGAAAAACTACCATAGTGAGAATGACATGTCATTCTCAGAATGTCATTTTCAGTATTCTGAAAGGGGCGGAGAAGCATGAAGCCGGAATACCGAAGAAAACAGATCATGGAAGTCGCAAAGAAGGTCTTTGCCGCACAAGGGTATCACAAGACCAATATCGAAATGATCTGCAAGAAGGCAGGCATCGGCAGAGGAACGATCTATCGATATTTCAAGAACAAGGAAGCGATCTTCGCCGTCATCCTGGAAGAGAACCTCGAAGAGATGAACCGGCAGATGGTCGACGGATATGACCTGCAAGGAGTTTTTTTCGACACCAGAGATGAAATCGTGCAAGCCTACGTCGACAGCGTGGAACGGATCCTGACCTTCATGCTCAGGGACCGCGACTTCGCCAGGATCGCGCTCGAAGTATCGACCGGTGTCAGCAAGCGATTCACACAGATCCGTCAAGATTACGAACGCAAGTACATCTCCTTGATCCGGAGCATGATGGACCAGTGGAAAGGCAATGACCTTGTCAGACAGGATCTGGATACGGAACTGGCAGCCATCAGGGTGAGTGGGGCCATGGAGAAGATCGCCTGGACCTTCCTGTTCGATCAAAAAATAAAGTTTGACCAGGAGCAGATCAGGGTCTTGGCGAAGAAGAATGCAGAACTCGATCTTCACGGGATGCTTATTCCGGAGGCAAAAGCTCCCGTTGGCGGATTTCGCATCTCGAACAAGTAGGAGACGAGCACATGACACAAGATTCTCGCCAACAGAGCCTGAACAGGGCGAACCACAGACAAGAGCCCGCCCCCAGGATCAAACAGGACAAGTGTACATGCTGCGGACTCTGCGCCTCGGTGTGCCTCGTAATGGAAAAACGGAACAAGAAAATCGTCATTACGAGACCGGATCTGTGCATTCGCTGTGGCCATTGTGGAGCCATCTGCCCTTCGAACGCGATCGTGGGGCCGTCGGTCGAGGCCAAGCGGTTGACGGACCGAGCCCGAGCTGCTGCACCCTCTGCATCTTCTCTGCAGTTTCTTCTTCGTTCCCGCAGATCCGTCCGTAGATACAAAAATGAGCCGATCAGCCAGAAAGATATGGACAAGATTCTCGAGGCGGGCAGATATACGCCCACAGGCACGAACAGCCAGGGCATAGAGTACATTGTCATGACCGATCGGGACCAGATCGCGCGTCTTGGGAAGATGGCCATGCCGTCTATTATTAAGCTCTTCGGCATGGCGGTGCGCGTTTCCAAAATTCCGGTCCTGGGAGATCTCATGCTGGGGAACCAGGCCGCAGAGAACTTCCAGAAAATCTACACGCCGGCCCTCAAAGCGATTGACGAGTATACGAAGAGAGGGGACGACAGGCTCTTCTACCACGCCCCGGCCATCATACTCGTTCACGGCGAAAAGCTGGACGATATGGCTTTTTCCTGTTCGGCGGCCCTGTTCACTTGCATGCTGATGGCCGACACCCTGGGTATCGGGTGCTGCCTGAACGGGTTCCTCGTTCTGGCAGCCAACCGCGAGCCCGAGGTCAAGAAGTGGCTGGGCATCCCGAGAAACCACAAGGCCCACGCCGCAATGACCCTGGGTTACGCGAATGTGAAGTACAACTACCTGGTCAAACGAAATCCGGTTAGGGTCAGATATTTGTGAGAGGACTTGTAGCGAGAAACGGGGGACAGCAATGGCGGAAGACAAAGAGCTTGGGCGTGTGTTGGAAATTCATGATGCCTTGAGAGACGTAACGCAGCTCTGGGTCAACAGCGAGGGCTGGGAAGAAGAAAACGCGCAGCGTCTGAGGGAGGAAGCGGTTCTCCTGAACCACAAGCGGTACTTCAGGAGCATTCCGGCCTATCGGGCACTGGCAGAAGACGCCGGCATGGATGAGGACGTCACGGATGTGGAGGCCGTCAAGACGGATCTCATGTTCTCGACCGACATCTTCAAATCCTACGATTCGGCTCTGATAGACAACGCGGACTGGCAACAGATGACGGTGTGGCTGCGGACGGTCTTCAACAGAGACTTGCCCGGGGATTATTCAAAGATAACGTGCCTGGAGGAATGGCTTGGGAAACTCATGGAGGCCGAGCTCAATATCATGACGAGCAGTGGAACCTCGGGTCAGTATTCCTTTGTGCCTCGGGATATGAATACCCGCATGGCCCTCATGATGAATTCTGCGCTCGTATTTCAGCCTTTCTTCGCAAAAGTCCTCGAAAACATCTCCGAATACGATGCAGCCATCCTTAATTTCAGCAGCGGATCCGCCGGCGTCCAGGCTGCCAGCAACAGCATTGGCAATATCGTGCAGACCGCCCATTATCTGTACGACATGCACATGCCTGCGGACGCCGTTCGTGTTCTTCAAAGAGGACCGAAAAACGATGAGGAAAGGAAGTTCATCGAGGAGTTCGAGAGGGTGATGACAACGGAAAAGGATCTCCGGTACGAAGTGATGCTGGACAACATCCGTGCGTCTTTGAAGAATGGGAAGAAGATCCTGATGCAGGGCGCCTGTTATCAACTGAAGGAGCTCTGCACAAAGGCCGTCGAACAGGGGAGCGTGATCTTGCCGGAAGGAAGCATTCTGCTCTTTGGAGGAGGGTGGAAGACCTTCGAGGGCGAGAAGATGGGGAAGACTGAACTCCTGCAAGTCATTGACGCGGCCTTTGGTCTGAAGGGAGACAGCGCCATCGAGGGCTATTCCATGATCGAGATGAACACGATTATGACCTGCTGCAGCGAAGCCCGATTTCACATCCCGCCCCTTATCGAGCCTATCGTTTTAGATGAAGACCTCTTGCCGAAACCGGGTGCCGGCGGTAGGGGGATATTCGGCTTCCTGGACCCCTTCGCCTTGTCCTACCCGGGATTTCTCATCTCCGGAGACGAGATCAATCTCTGGCATGGTGAATGCTCATGCGGCAGAAAGGGGTACGCCATAGATGGGGAAATCCAGAGAGTCGCCGGAAAGGAAGTGAAGGGATGCGGTGGCGTCATGGCTTCGGTAAAGGCTTAGGGAGGGAGTCGTGAAGATGGCGACAATAGAAGAGCTGTGCCGGGAGCATGATCTCCTTACTTTGGGGAAGGACAATATCGTACGGGTCCCCTTCCTCATCAAAGGTACCCTCCGGGTGCCTCCCGTCGTGGGGATGGGCAGAATACAGGAGGCCTTTTCGGCCAAGGAAGAAGCGACGGGAAAACCGCCCAATGCCGTTACCACGGTCCGGCTGGAAGACGCACAGGTGCTCAGAGAGCCTATCATGGACCGGGAGACCATGCGCACTACGGACGAGTTTGTCTATCAGGTTCTTCCTGCCTTTGACGCTGAAGAGTTGATCGAGCGCGACTTCGACCGCGTGGTAGACGAGCTTTACAATCTGCCCTTCGAGGAAGTGCTTGATTTCCTTGGGAAGCTTTCCTCCGCCCTGTCGTCATGTCCGGAACTCCTGGACGCGTTACAGCAGTTGTTCCGGCGGACAGCGACCGTTGCAGACATGTATATTGATTTCTCCTTTACCAGTCTCGGGTATTTGCTGAATCCGGACGCTGCCAGGGAGATGGTTGACAGTGAGCTCTCGAGTTTCGGGATCCAGGGATCTCGCTTCATGGACAACTGGGTACAGGTTTCCGATACGAGCATGGATGGGCTGTCCGGACAGCTGTGTCCTACAGAAGCAAAAGAGACTTCCGGGGATTACAAGAGCCCAGAGAAGATGTATTTGAGAGCCATGCCTACCCGGCAGCTTCACCTGACGGCCGGGAACGCTCCGGCCATCCCGATTATCTCCACCTGCAGGGCCATTAGTCTCAAATCCCCGGCGGTCATCAAGTCCCCTTACGGGGCCACGCTGGGGGGAGCCCTGGTAAGCCTGGCGGCCTGCGCCGTAGCTCCCGATCATCCGAGCGTCCGGAACCTCTCCATCGTTTACTGGCCGGGCGGAGATGAGAGTGTGGAGGATGTCTTTTTTGGCGCTGAAGCCTTTGACAGGATCGTTATATGGGGTGCTCCCGATGCCGTTGCAAGTGTGAAGCGTCGGGCCCTGTTCACGAAGCTCGTGACCCTGAATCCACGCTACGGAATGAGCTGGATAGGGCGGGAGGCATTCGAGAACGGCGAGTACAAGGAAGCGGCCAGGCGGGCAGCCATTGATACTATGGTCTGGAATCAGAAAGCCTGTATCGCATCCTCTCTGCACTATGTGGAAGGGGATGAGAATCAGGTCATGGCCTATGCCGAGGCCGTCCAGAAGGAACTCGCCGAATGGGATCGTGTTGCTCCGAATTTCCTGGATCCCGCGGCCCAGGGACAGATCCGAAGACTGCGCCGCGGAAAGCTCATGAATGCGCAATGGCTGGCCAACAAACAGAACGAAGGCGACAAGAAGAACGAAGGTATCTCCTCAGTGGTGATCGTTGTCAAAGGTGAGTTCGACATGATGGACCATACCTTGAGCCGGATGGTGATCGTTCGTCCGGTGTCTCGCCTCGAGGATGCCCTTCCGTATCTGAACAACAGTGTATCCACGGTTGGGCTGTTCCCGGAGTCGCGAAGGATGGAGCTGTGCGATCGCATAGTGGCCAGGGGCGTGTCAACGAGTTATCCTCTCGGGATGGCCGACCGAATGTCCACTGGATTGGCCCACGACGGCATGAAGGTGTACAGCGAACTCATGGATTGGAAGAACCGATGAGGAGGTGCTCATGAACATAAAGGACTTGGTCTTTCGTATGCTGGCACACAAATTCAACATATCGTACATGCCTGTCGTCGTCACGGACGGAATGGTGGATCTCATGAAGGATTTCTATTCCCGTGAAGAGGCATGGCTACTTGTCTTGATGCCCCTGATGCCGGCATCGGCCAAGACGATCGCCAGGTTGCAGTTCAAGAATCCGAAAAAAGTGGAAAAGATGCTGCAAGACATGGTCAACCGGGGGTTGCTGATCGAGTTCGTGGATGACGGTGTCCAGAAGTTCCAAATGGCTCCGTTTATCCCCGGCGTGGTGGAAATGACGCTGATGAAGGGAGAAGATACGCCGGAAAGCCGCCAATATGCGAAAAAGATGCATGATCTATTGGAGGAGAGCAACCACCGGGTTCTGGACAAGATCGAAGGGATGGGCTCGTCTTTCGCAAGGGTCATTCCAGTGAATCAGGGGCTCTCACACGAGAATGAGACCCTCCCGTATGAGGATGTGCGGACCATCATCAACGGTGCGAAGAGGTTCGCGATCACGCATTGTCATTGTCGGACGCAGAAATTCCTGGCAGACGAAAAGGTCTGCGATGCCCCCCGAGATGTGTGCATGTCTCTGGATTTTGCCGCGGATTTCCTGATTCGGGCCGGTATTGGGCAGGAAGTAGACCACAAGACAATGCTCCAGAAGCTCGATCTTGCAGAAGAGCACAGCCTTGTCCACATGTCCGATAACTCCCGAAGCGGGTTCACCTTTGTGTGCAATTGCTGCGGATGCTGCTGTGGGATTCTGACGGCAACGACGACAATGGGAAGAAAGACACCTGTGATCAAGTCCTCCTACATCGCAGAGTGGGACAGCAAGATCTGCACGGACTGCGGGAAATGCAGTCGAGTGTGCCAGGTGAATGCTCTCACGCAAGTGAACAAGGTGACTCTTTTTTCCGAGGAACGATGCCTTGGCTGCGGAGAGTGCATCGAGACGTGCCCGGAGAAGGCGCTGCGTCTCGTGCCGAGGGAGGACTGGGAGGAGCCGGAGGCAACGTATGGCCATATGGTGGCGGATATGATTGCCCGGAGAATCAAATCAGGGACCCTTCTTCAAGGGAAGAAGCTTCCCGGGCAAGAATATATGGCCAAGATGATCAACAAGAGGTACAGTTAGAGTCTGTGTTGAAAACCGATGGCAACGGAATAGATGGAGGCCTGAGATGCTCCTTGACCGATTCGGCAAACGATTCGATGAGTTCTATAAACGTTTCTTCTCGATTACCCAAGAGAGCTGGAAATACTATGCGAAGTTTCAACCGAGTTCAGGCAAGGTGATGAAGAATGTGGCTCATCCGATTTGGGGGCCACTCATCAGAAAGCTCTACAGATTTGAAGGGGAAAACTACCATACCCAGGCGCATATTCTCCCAATCAACAAGAGCCTGGACAAGAGCGACAGGCTCGCTCAATCAAGGATCACTCCGATCGAATTGGTCAGGAAGGCGGTTGAGGAGTCGAGTTATCGAATCATCCTTCACAAGTGCCTGTGCCGCGACGGGATGGAATGCAAGGATTATCCGATCGACGTAGGCTGCCTGATGCTGGGAGAGGCCTGCAGGCGTATGGTAGCAACCGGAATCGCGAAAGCCGTGACGGTAGAAGATGCACTGGCCCATCTCGATAAAGCCTCTGACCTGGGGCTGGTGCCGATCTGCGCGTGGGCTGAATTTGAGGCCATTGCCAAGGGAATCTCGGATGAGGATCATACGAACTACTTCGAGGTCTGCTTCTGCTGCCCCTGCTGCTGCCTGGGGTTGCAGAACTACAAGCACATGTTCAAGAACGAACACATGCGGAACATCATGAAGTCTATTGGGTGGCGCGCTCAGGGTACGGATGAGTGCATAAGCTGTGGAAAATGTGTCGAGGCCTGTCCACTGGAGTGCATCTCTCTGGAGGGGGATGGAATTTCCGTAAAGGGGAACTGCATTGGTTGCGGACTCTGTTCGGTCAATTGTCCCGTGAATGCGATCGAAATGAAGGAACTGGTGCCCATGAAAGACGATCTTCTGGACTACTTTACGGGAATGCGTCCGAACATCACCGGATAGGCAGGAGGGGAGGTCGGTCATGATTCTGGAGATGATCAACAAACACATCGTTGAGCCCTATAACAAGCGCTTTTTCGATCCCTTCTACAAGAAGTTCTTTTCGGTGACAAAGGATACGTGGAAATACTATGCCATGTTTCAGCCCACTTCTGAGAAGATTCTCCGGAATTCGGGTCACCCGATCTGGGGTCCCCTTGTAAGGCGGCTCTACAGATTGGAGGGCGAGAACTACGCTACGCAAGGTCACATTCTTCCGATCAACAGAAGCCTCGACAAGAGCGACAGAATCAGCAAATCTATGGTAACCCCCGTTGATCTGGTCAAGAAGGCCGTCAAGGAGTCGAGCTATCGGATCATTCTGGACCGCTGCCTGTGCCGGGACGGCTTCGAATGCAAGGATTACCCGAGAGACTTTGGGTGCCTCATGCTGGGACAGGCGTGCAAACGGATGGTCGAGACGGGGATCGCGAGAAGCATTGCGGTAGAAGAGGCGCTCGGCTTCGTTGATAAGGCCTCGGATCTCGGCCTGGTATCCATCCTGGGATGGGCAGAGTTCGAGGCGGTAGCGAAAGGGATTTCGGACGAGGAACACACAAACTACTTCGAGATCTGCTTCTGTTGCCCCTGCTGCTGCCTGGGATTGAGGAATTACAAGCACATGCACAAGAGTGAACACATGCGGAACATCTTCCGGACCATCGGCTGGCGAGCGCAGGGCTCGGACGCATGCATAAGCTGCGGGAAGTGTGTTGGCCTTTGTCCCATGGAATGCATTTCTCTTGACGGAGACGGTATTTTGGTGGGGAATGAGTGCGTCGGGTGTGGGGTCTGTTCCGTGAACTGCCCTGAGGACGCGATCGTCATGAAAGAGTTGGTTCCGATCAAGGACGACCTTCTCGACTATTTTTGGGGCGTTCGTCCGAATATCACCTGACAGGTTGGTCAGGGCGCAGGGGGACGGCATGGGTTTGTACGACAAGTTCCTGAGACGGTATGACGACTTCTATCGAAGGCATATGTCCCTCACACAGGATACCTGGGACACCTACACCAAGTTCTTCCCCATCGTCGCCGACCATGTAATGGGGTACTTTAGTCATCCGGTGCTTGGTCCCGTGCTGCGCCGGGTTTTCCGATTCGAGGGGGAAGGGCATCACGCAGAGGCCTGTATCGTGCCGATCGGGCAGAATCTGGAATTCAACAGCAGCGACAAGAACATGGTGGTACCCATTCAAAGACTGCGCGAGGTGATCGAGGAAGCGAGCTACCGGATCATCATGAACCGCTGCATCTGTCGAGACAGTTTCAAATGCAGCCACTTTCCGATAGACTTTGCGTGTCTCATGCTGGGGGAGGCGTGCCGGACCATGGTGGGGAACGGTATTGCCCGATATGCAACCGTGGAGGAATCCCTTGCCCACCTGGAGAGGGCTGCGGAAATGGGCCTGGTTGCCATTCCCGCCTGGACGGAAATGGAATCCATCGCAAAGGGCATTCCGGAAGAGAACAAAGACAAGTATTTCGAGATTTGCTTCTGCTGCCCCTGCTGCTGCAACGGGATGAAGAACTTCAAGACCTGGCAGGAAGTGCCGCAACTGCGAAAACTGTTCAAAAACATCGGGTGGCGGGCAAGAGCCTCGGAAAGGTGTATAGGATGCGGGATCTGCGTTGACATTTGTCCCATGGGCGCCATTGTGATAGGAGCGGATGGGGTGGCGAAAACCAGTGACACCTGCATCGGGTGCGGGTTGTGTGGTTTCCGGTGTCCCGAAAATGCTGTCGGGATGGAAGAGATCGAGCCCATGAAGGAGCACATACTGGAGTACCTCGGGGATGCCCGGCCGCAGATCAAAGGGTAGATGGAGCAGTGGACCTAGGAAGGGAGGCAACAGATGATTCTTAATCCGAAAGAAACGGCAAAGAAGATTTCCAAGACCGTCCTCGACAAGGGGGTCGTGCCGGCCTTCAACGCCGCCTACGAGTTTGACCGAAAGCGGGGCGGGAGAATGGTCAAGAACTTCTTCAAGAGCTTCGAATGGCTCTACGCACTAGCATACATACCGGCATTGCGGGACAGGATCCCTGCATTGGATCCGAACCTGTCCGACGTCTCCACGATCCCGATCAACGCGGATATCGAAGGGGCTGAGGGCATCGCCCTGCCAGAGGAGGTTCTGGACCGTTTGATCGATATCTCGAATTACCGGGTGATCATCAACCAGTGCGCCTGCCGAAACATCTACGGGTGTGAAACCTACCCGCAGGACATCGGCTGCATCTTCATGGGTGAATCCGCCAAGAGGATTCCCAAGGACTATAGCCGGGAGGCGAGCGTGGACGAGGCGAAGGCGCACATGCGAAGAGCCTTTGAAGCGGGACTTGTGCCTATTGTCGGGGAGGCGAGGGCGGATCACGATCTTCTGCGCATACCTCCTGAGGGAAGGCTTCTTACCACCTGCTTCTGCTGCGAGTGCTGCTGCCTGTCCCGTGCTTTTCGTCGCGGACCCGTAGAAACGGTGAACGGTATTCTACATCCGGTGGAAGGACTCTCCATCGAAGTCACTGAGGACTGTGTCGGATGCGGGAAATGCGAAGAGATTTGCTTCATTGACGCGATCCAGGTGAGGGCCGGGCGGGCGGTCATCGATGAGTACTGCCGCATTTGCGGCCGATGTGCCGGTGCTTGCCCCCAGAATGCGATAAAGCTTAAGCTTGACAACCCGAACGCTGTAGACGATGTGGTTAACCGGGTCCTGGCGAAGGTGGACCTCTCCTGATCATCAAGTAACCAACCCATGGGATGCAGATCGACAAGGAGGAGAACATGAGGGACGAGGGTGATGTCTATTACCGATTAGGAATGCGGTTGAACGAGAACCAGGTGAAGATGCTCCTCGTGGAGCCCTTCTTCAAGATCCTCGAGGAATTCTATACGTTTGAAGAAGCCGAAGTGGGAGCGCAGTTTCCGATAGGCTGCTTTACGGTCGACGAGCTGAGGAAGACCTACGACCAGGACGCGGAATCCTTGACCGAAAGACTCGAGTCCATGGCGGACAAGGGCTTGATCTTTGTCATCAAGGGCAAGGATGGTGTGAGAAAATACACCCTCACCCAGTTCGTCCCGGGAGTCGTGGAATACCAGTTGATGCGGGGTGTGGACACGCCGAAGGACCGGAAGGTCGCCAAGATGTTGAAAGCTTTCATGGAAGGGGAGATGCGCGACCTCATGGAACCGATGTTGAAGGATCCTGAGTTGATGAAACAGATGATGCCGGAAGCACCGGCCCGGATCATCACCGTTGAGGGCCTGTTGCCCGACGACACGACGGAAGTCTACTCGTATGAGCGGCTGAGCGAATTGATTGACAAGGAGACCTGTTTTTCAGCAGCAACATGCTACTGCCGGCACCACAAATACTTGCTCGACGACCCGTGTAAGATCGAAGGGCTTCCTCAGCATTCCTGTCTCCTGCTCGGCGAGGCGGCCGATTATGCCATCGACCGTGGGTTTGGCAACAAGATCACCAAAGAAGAAGCCCACGGAATCGTAGAGCTCTCCGAGAAGGCCGGGCTGATGCACAATGTGGGCAACTACTCCGACCGGGCCTTCTTTGTGTGCAATTGCTGTGGGTGCTGCTGCGAGTTTCTGGGGACCGCGAAACGAACGCAGAACAATGTCATGCTGGAATACTCGAACTTTATCGTGGTTGCGGATAAAGAGACCTGTTCGGGTTGTGGGGATTGTCTCGACCGGTGCCAGATGGAGGCCCTGAGCCTTGTGGATGATGTCGTCGCTGTAGACGAAAGAATCTGCTTCGGTTGCGGGAACTGTGTGTCGGTGTGTCCGACGGAGAGCCTGTCCATGGTACGGCGGGCAAGCGTGATCCCTCCGCAGGCAAAGGAGAGGCTGTCGCAAATGGGACTGGAGTAACGCAGGAAGGGTTTCCATGACAGAGGATATCTATTTAAAGCTGGGTGAGAGATTAAACGAGAACCCGATCAAGTGGCCCCTGGACGATATCTTCCTGGGCATTCTGAAAGAATATTATACGGAAGAACAAGCGGTATTGGGGGCCGGTTTTCCCCTCGGAAGCCATCCCCTTGGTCATTTGGCGACGCACCTGGACCGTGACGAAGACGGACTGCTGGCCTTGTTGAATGCCATGGCGGACAATGGCCAGATATTCACTTCCAAGAGCAAGGACGGAGGGACCGAGTATTCCCTGACGCCCTTTTTCCCAGGGGTGTTCGAGTTTCAGTTGATGCGGGGCACGGATACGCCGGAGGATCGAAGAAAAGCGAAGATGGTCAAGGAATTCATGGAAAACATGAAGGTCATGGCGGCGGCGATGATGGAGAATCCGGATCTGATGAAGGAAATGATGCCGGATGCGGCTGCCCGAACGATTACGGTGGAGAAGGAACTGCCCCCAAGCAGTGAGATCTATCCCTTTGAGAAGCTGACGGAACTGATCGACCAGGCGGAGTCCTTTGCCGTTTCCGTCTGCTATTGCCGTCACCACGCCTTCCTGATCGACAATGAATGCAAGGTGGAGAACGTACCCCGTTATTCCTGCCTGTCCTTCAGTAATATAGCGGACTTCGTTATCGAGCGAAAATTCGGGAAGCGGATTTCCAAGGAGGAATGCTACGAGGTTCTGGAGGCCGCGGAGAAGGCCGGGTTGGTGCACAACACAAACAATTTTACGGGTGATCTCATATTTGTGTGCAATTGTTGTGGGTGTTGCTGTGAGTTCCTGAAGATGATCAAAGAACTGGGGATGGTTGGGGGCTTGGCCTACTCCAATTTCGAGCTGGCGATCGATGAGAGATCCTGTACAGGGTGCGGTGACTGCGTGGAAAGGTGTGCCATGGAGGCGCTGAGCGTGGTTGACGAAGTGATTTCGGTCAACCCGGCCCATTGCATCGGGTGCGGGAACTGCGTGTCGGTATGCCCCACCGAGGCCCTTTCCATGGTCCGGCGAGCGAGTGTCGTCCCTCCGCAAGGCGGCTTGACGATGGGCGGCCTTGCTGTATAGAACGGGTCAGGAAAGAGGAAAACCATGTCCATCAAGATTCAGGTGTTCGACAACATACTGCAAATGAACGATTCTTACGCCGCGGAGAACAGGCGGATCTTCGAGGAGCACAACGCCAGAGTTCCGAGTCGGAGAAGACGCTGTGGCAGATCAACCCCCAGTTGAAGTTCCTTGAGATATCCTGCAAGACGGGTGAGGGTTTGGAGGAATGGACGGATTGGCTGCAGAGCAAAATGAAGGGCTAGCGAGAACCGGAGCGGCAGGTTCGTCGCTCTGCAAACGCTGTCCGGAGGAGTCTTCATGCATGAAATGGGCCTGGTCCAGAACATCTTCGACATCGTGTTGAAGACGGCCGAGCAGAACGGCATTACCAAGGTTCTGCGGATCAACATTCGGGCCGGACAAATGAGAGCTATCGTCCCTGAACAGCTTCAGTTCTGCTTCGAGATTTTGTCCAAAGAGTCCCCCATCGTGGAGGAGGCTAAATTGGTGATCGAGACGCTCCCCGTAGAGGGGAAATGCAAGAGTTGTTCGCACGAGTTTTTTGTGGAGGAATATCGCTTCGTGTGTCCCAAGTGTGAGCACGAGGACATCGAGGTACTCCAGGGCATGGAACTGATGGTGTCGAACATCGAAGTCGCTTGAACCGGTAAAGGGGTGGCAGTACTTGAAAACCTTCTGGAAATGCAGTAGTAAGGTGAGATGGATGTGTTTGCTGGCGTAGTGGTGGTATTTTGGACAACCCAATGAAAAGGAGAGAGGAGAAAGAACATGGCCGACCAACCAAAACCCCCAGAGGACATCACACCGGACGACTATTATCTCAAATGGCTTCCTGAGCAGAACGCGGCGGCTGACCCCGCGGCGAAAGCAAAGGTCAAGGACATCAACGCCGTAATCCAGGTCGTTCTGACCGGAGATGGCGGTGGGGAGTATTATATGGAACTTGCCGCGGGCGACTTCAAGACGGCCAAGGGCAAGGCGGACTCCCCCAACATGACCATCACGCAGGCGGTCGCGGACTGGAGAGAGATCAACTCCGGCCGACTCAACCCTCAGATGGCGTTCATGTCCGGCAAAATCAAAGTCAGTGGAGACATGAGCCTCGCCATGAAGCTCGGGTCGATCATGGGCAACTGATCCTTCGTCTTGATTCGTATCGAAGAAAATCGGAAAAGAGGGCCCTGCAGTGAGGCCCTCTTTTTTTCTTTACAGGGTCGATTCTCTGCTCTCGTCAAAGGAGGTCAATATGAAGATTGAAAGAGCCTATCGGATCATTGCAGAGAAATTTCTTCATGCAAAGACCTTCGAGGATGTCGTCATCCATGATTCCTTGATGAAGCTTATCAGGTTTATGTTTACCGAGGAAGAGGCTGAAATCGTTGCCCATTTGGGTCTTGCCATGAAGAGTGTCAAGAAGATTGCAAGAACTGTAAACCGCCCTGTGGAGGACGTAGATCCGATTCTTGCCTCGCTGGCCGAAAGGATGCTGATCATAGGGCTCACGAAGCGGAAGGTGCCTCTGTATGGGCTGCTGAACTTCTATCCGGGATTGTATGAAGCCCAGATGGTTCTGAGCGAGTCGAAGATGCGCGAGGGGGATGACGGGGCCTTTTACAGGGAATTCGCCCGTCTTTTCAAGGACTTCTGGGAAGAACTCTTTGCGTGGATGAAGACAAACCCGGCGTTTGCCGACAGATACCAGATATTGGGAACCCCCTTAGGCCGTATCATCTCCATTGAAGAAGCCATTGATGCTTCGCCGGGTCTCGGGATTATTTCGTATCCCACGGACAAGTTCTCCGAAATGGCGGATCGGGCGAAGAAGAGCATTTGCCAAATCGACGTCTGCACCTGCCGCCAGGAAATGCACCTCCTGGGCGAAGGGTGCAAGCGAGTCGACAAGCCGACCTCGGTTACCTGCACGCTCACGGGTACCATTGCAGAAGCGGCAATCAAGTCGGGTGCGGCAACTCGAATATCCAAGGAACAGTTCATTGAATCCAGAATGCAGGCGGGCGAACTGGGTCTGATTGCCATGACGGATGATACGATAGATCCTCTTCTCATATGTACATGCTGCGACTGCTGCTGCTCTATCATGCGGGTCCTCAAGGACTTCAACAACCCGAATACGTGGGCCCAAAGCCATTTTGAAGCGGTCATCGATCGAGAGAAATGCGTAGGATGCAAGACATGCGCAAAAGCATGCCCCATGGACGCCGTCAAAGTGGGCAAAGACAAGAAGGCAGCCGTTGACTATGCGCGATGCATAGGCTGTGGCGTATGCGTTATCAAGTGCGACAAGCAGAAAGCGATTTCCTTGAAGACGCGGAAGATCCACAAACCTCCTGTGGACAATATTGTGGAATTCTGGGCCCGGCGATACTTCCAGTTGAAGGGTAGGGAGGAAAATTTCCTGCCCAAGCTCACCCTGGGCGCTACCCGGGCATTGACAAGAATCAACCCGGTTCATCTGACGGGTCCGCGAGCAAGGCGATTGGGGAAATAAGGGAGAGTCGAGATGCTGTACCGCACGATGGGAAAAACCGGTGACAAGATCTCTGTGCTGGGGTTTGGGGCGATGCGTGTCCCGCAGAAACGCGGCAGGATCGACGAAGCGGCGGCGACCCGGCAGATCCGTTTCGCCATTGATCAAGGCGTGAACTACATCGACACGGCAATGCTGTATCACCTGGGGGCCAACGAACCCTTTCTTGGACGAGCCCTGGCCGATGGATATCGCGAGAAAGTCAACCTGGCCACCAAGCCCCTGCTCTCAGCCCTTAAGACACGAGAGGACATGGACAGGGTGCTCAACGCCCAGCTCCAGATGCTCAAGACAGAATACATTGACTACTACCTCTTGCACGGGCTCAATAAGCAGTATTGGAAGAAGATGAGAGATCTCGGGGCGCGGGACTTCATGGACAAGGCGAAATGGGATGGACGGATCCGTCGTGCAGGGTTCTCCTTCCATGGAGATATTGACACCTTCAAAGAGATCGTCGACGACTACGACTGGGACTCTTGCCTGATTCAGTATAACTACCTTGACGAGAACAATCAGGCCGGCACGGAAGGGCTCAAGTACGCGGCGGCAAAAGGGTTGGGAGTGGCTGTCATGGAACCCCTGCGAGGTGGGAACCTCACAGGAAGGATTCCACCGGCGGTTCAGGCCATCTGGGACGAAGCGGACGTGAAACGCTCACCCGCCGAATGGGCCCTTCGCTGGGTTTGGAACCACCCGGAAGTCACTGTGGTTCTTTCCGGCATGAACAAGGACGATCACATCCGGGAGAATCTTCGGATAGCGGACGAGGCCCACGCCAATTCTCTTTTGGAAAAAGAACTGGGGATTGTGGAGCGGGCCGCAGAAACGTATCGAGGGCTCATGAAGGCAGGATGCACGGGGTGCCGTTACTGTATGCCGTGCCCCTCAGGGGTTGATATTCCCTCGTGCTTTGAGCTGCATAACGGGGCCCACGTTTTCGGAGACAAACAGGTTGCGAGGATCTTCTATCTGCTCCGACAGGGTGGACTGGGAGAGTCCGGGGAGCCCAGCTTCGCCTCTCAGTGCGTGGAGTGCGGGGAATGTGAGGAAAAGTGCCCGCAAGATCTGCCGGTTTCCGAGCTTCTGAAGGATGTGGTCAAGGATTTTGAAGGCCGAGGTACCCAGACCCTCACAAGGATTCTGAGCGGGTTCTTCACCTTCCAGAGCTGGATGACCATGCGAAAGGCTCGTCGAATGGAAAAATGGGCAAAAAAGAAATAAGAAGGTTTCCTCCGAGGGGGTGAAGCATGAGCGCTGGAGACTTGATCAGGATCTTCAATGGCGGAGTGGCTATCATTACCGGCGGGGCTTCGGGTATCGGCAGAGGCTTTGGAGAGGCGCTGGCAGCACGAGGATGCGAAGTCGTTCTTGCCGATCTCCAGATCGATCTTGCTCGCGAAGCAGCAGCTGGAATCAATGCATCCGGAGGCAAAGCGACCGCAGTCGAGGTTGACGTTGTCGATCGTGAGGCCGTTGTGAGTGTAGTTCAGCAAACGGTCGAGCGATGTGACAGGCTTGACTACATGTTCAACAACGCAGGGATCGTCGTTTTCGGAGAGGCCAGCGAGTTCGAGATTCGCGACTGGGAGCAGAGTATCGACGTCAATCTGCGAGGCGTCATACACGGCGTGGACGCGGCCTATCGCGTCATGCTCGACCAAGGATTCGGACACATTATCAACACAGCTTCCATAGCAGGGTTGATGCCCTGGCCGATGGAAATCGGCTATTCTGCGACCAAGCACGCGGTGGTTGGCCTGACAACTTCCCTTCGTGCCGAAGCTGCCTGCGCAGGGGTCCGTGTCAGCGCTTTGTGCCCGGGTCTCGTGCGGACGCCTATAATCCATGGAGGCAAGTATGGAAGGTGGATTCGGGATTATCCGATCGACAAGGTAACAGAGTTCATGGAGAGCACGAGGCCGTATCCACTCGATAAGTTCGTACCACTTGCCCTGAAGCAGATTGCCCGCAATAAGGCGATCATCGTCATTCCGTTGATGTTCAGGGTCTTGTGGCGGATGTACAGAATATCTCCGTTGTTCGGAATTGCCCTCTCACGAATGCTGTTCCAGAGAATGCGTAAGGAACTCAAGAAATTCGAGTCATCTCAATAGGAATCACCCTTCCTTGTTCATGAATTCGACCAGGGAGCGGATCTTCTCATTCGCCCCTTCTCGGATGGTCTCACCGTGGGAGAAGTAGAGGGTTTCCACATCCAACTCCTTCAATCTACTCAAAGACCGGCGTGCCCGTTGGGTCTCCCAGCAGAAAGGCGGGAACGGACCGCCCATCTTGCCGAACATGTTGATGAGCGCGTCGCCGGTGAAGAGTGCCCGGGCCTCACGATGATAGAGGCAGATGCTGCCGGGACTGTGGCCCGGCATGTGGATGACGGTCAGGCCGGTGCCTTCGATGGTGTCGCCGTGCTTCAGCGTCTGGTCCACGGGGCAGGGTTCGGGGCGGAAGAGCGGTTCCGTTAGAGCGTGCAAGAGCCAGGCCGCTCCGCGGGCCCTGGGAAGACGGGCTTCCTGGGTGATGAAAGGCGCCTCGGCCTCGTGGGCCAGCACCTGCGCCCCCGTAGCCTGCTTCAGCGCGGCCAGGGAGCCGATATGGTCTGGATGGCAATGGGTGGGTATGATCCGCTTGAGTTGATCGAGGCTGTGACCCGCCTCGTCGAACTTTCGTCGGATGTTCTCGATCTCGTCTTTGCTGCCGACGTCGATCAGGGTCAGTTCCCCGTGATTGACAACAAGGAAGAAATTGGCAATCTTCATCGAATTCAAACGATGTACGGTAAAGTCCGGAGCGCTTATAGGATTCTTCCCTGGAAGATCACTGCCCTCTGTTCACCTAATTTCTTTCATGATAGTCTTGGCAGCTGCATTCCCCGACATGAGGCAGGCTGACTGACCTCCGCCAGGGAAGGTCCATGCCCCCACCAGCAACAGGTTATCGATGGGGCCCTGTTGCTTCATCCGGTTGAGCATGCTCTGCTCGGGGGTGGGTGCCCACCCGATAATCGACCCCCTGTAATTCGAGGTATAGCGCTCCATGGTCAAGGGCGTGCCGATTTCCATTTCCTCGATGGCGTCCCGAAGGCCGGGGACCATAGGTTCGGCGACCTTGATCAGCCGGTCGGCAACTTCCTCCTTCAGCTTGTGATAGGCGTCGATCCCGTCATCGATCCGCCAGCGGTTCTCCCAATCGTATGCGCCGCCCGTGCAGAGCACGACCACGGATTTCCCGGGAGGCGCACAGGTCGGGTCGGTATTGGAGAAGAAGGCGATCAGCAGGTTCATCTTCTCCACGTCCATGGTCTGAACGCTCTTGTACATGTCTTCAATATCATAGGTGGGGCAATAGAAGATTTCCCCCACCTCACCAAGGCCGATTTCCGCAAGATCCAGGTCCAGCCCAAGGAAGACTTCGGTTACGGAAACACCTGGTTCCAGGCTCTTCACGTACTCCACGTACTTGGGCTTCAGATGTTCTTCGCCTACGAGTTTCATGTAAGTCTGATAACCATCTGCATTCGAAACCACGTAGTCTGCGTAGATTTCCTCACCGCCCTTGGTCCGAACCCCGACGGCCTTTCCATTCCGAAGGAGGATCTTTTCGACCCGGGTTCGGTTGTACCCGGTCGAGAATGCCCAGCTCTTCGAAAAGGGCCCGCGTCCAGCCCCCGGGATCGAGGCCGTCGATCATGTGGAGGGAAACCTCGAACCGGTAATCCCCCCGTTCAAAGGCGGTCATGAATCCGCCGGGCTTATCGTGCTGTTCCAGGATCAGGGTCTTCACGCCCGCGCGGCTCAGGGTCGCCCCGGCGGAAAGGCCGCCTGCTCCGGCGCCGATGATGACAACCTCCCACCCTTTCTGATCCGATGGCCCCGGGTCTTCGGGCGCGGTTTTACAGGAGAAGGAGGTCAGAAGCAGCACAAGAATCAGGACGAACAGGCGAGGGAATACAGGATTCTTCATCTTCCCTCCGGGACTTCGTAAGGGTGTCATAGAGCGACGATCGTTCACGACCGGAAGCCGAAGAGTCGCCCGGCTGCCCGGGGAGTGTGAAAATACTCGACCGTGAATCCCTGGTCGGTGCTCATGTACACGGCAGTTACCAACCCCAGGCTCACGGGCTTGCTGCGGCTTCCGAGACCCGCCCTGCAGGCTTCCCGGTATGCCTGTCTCACGTATCGGCCCTTGTTGAACCACAAGGCCATATGCCAGATGCCGGCATCCCCCATCTGTTCGTCCGGGGGCCTGGGCCTGCCCCGGGGCGAGAGATATTCAACCAGTTCCAACAGGAAGTCGTCACACCTGAGCACGGCGGATCTCGTCTTCGCACCCTCGAGCCCCCACATCTTCTCCATGTCCGGGGTGTGGAGTTCCAGGTCCGCCTTCTCCATTCCGAGGATCCCCTCGAAATACCTTTCGGCCTGTTTCAGGTCCGGCACGCTGAGGGTGAGCGTCCGGGTCCTCACGGGGCTTCCGTTTGCTGCGGCCCGGTTTCGGTCTGGTCGAGGATGAAGGACATCCTCCTCCATGAGTTCCAGGTAGACCCCGTCAGGATCCCTTACGCAGGCCCGCCGTCCACCGGGGTATGCCATGGGCTCCGACACGAAATGCGTACCTCGGGCCTGGAGGCGACCCAGCACCGCGTCGAGATCAGCCACCCAGAGACCCATTCTGCGGTATCCGATGTCGCAAGGCCTGGCCTCCGGGTCCATGGGACGGGCAGGGGGTCTCTCGTATCGGAACAACTCGAGTTGAAACCCGGGGGAACCGTCGTTCAGCCAGCGGAGGCGGGCCCTCACTCCTTTGTAACCCTGGATCTTGGAGACGACCCAACCTTGCAGGTTGTCCGTACCGCCGGCCTGCCCGTAGCCCAGGTCCTCGTAGAAGGCGACGGACTCATCCAGGTCCATGACCGACACGGCAATCTGGGAGAGGTTCCTCCAGCGGTTCATTCCCTTCTCCCTCATTTCGGTTGGTCCACAACCGTTGCGGCGGGGATCCACATACGAAAGTTCTCCAACCGGACGCAGAGGGTGACTTTGCCCTTGGTGATAGCAGGGAACATCTTCGAGTCGATCTTACTCTCCCGTAGTCGGCCCATCTTCATCATTGTGCTTGTGACGGGCGCGTAGCAATAGAATCTTCCCTGATAGGGCTGGGCCATGGTTCTGAATCTCGCGGGGAACCAGCGGTCGGAGTAATGCATGCCGAAGCGTACCGAGCTGAACGTCAACTCCGCGAAGACCACGCCCTCAGACGAAACGGTAATCTGTTCCCACCCGTTTTCCAGCGTCCGGGACTCGAACTCGGCGAGCGTTTTCGGAATGCCCCAGTTATCCCGGCCGTTGACGACGCTTTCCGGGGTGGAGACAAATATCTTGCTGATTGTGCGGCAGGACCTGTTGTCAAATCGGAACTTGGGGGGATTGAAGAGCAACTCCTTGTAGGGACCCACCGGGGAGTCCTTGTAGTCAACGTAGATCATCCTGCTCGAGGTTCCAAAACGGAGGCCCTTCAGTATCTCGGGCACGAAGCACTCCTGATCGAGAACTTCCTCCGGCATCTTCAGATCGACCATGTAAGCATCTCCGCCAAGCCGCCACGGAGCTTTCGCTCGCATGATTCCGTCCGACTCTCCGGGATGATCCATTTCCGAATCCCTCGACGGGTGGCGGATCTCTGAGCCTTGAGACCGAATCCCCGCGGTTGCGTGAGAACCCTGGGGCCCGGAAGAGGAGGGCACAAACAGGACCTTGCCGCGGGTCATATTCTCCTCGTACCGGAGTATTGCCTGCTGGGCTTGATCCAGGGGAACCCTCTCGGCGACTTCGGTCGTCCAGTCTTTCCCCGCTCCCTTAATCGCCTTGCGTGCGCAGGAAAGCATGCGCCACGTTCCCTTCTTCTCCGCCCATTCGGGGAACCAGAAACCCTCGATCTGTATGCCGCCGAAGACGAGCCTCTTCGGGTCCACCCTTGCGTCGTCAAGGGACAAGGCGCCGTAAACCACGATTTGGGATCCTTTCGGCAAAGCGTCCACAAGTTGCCCCGTAGACTCGCCCCCTATCGGGTCAAAGGCGATGGTGGCGCCGAGCCGCTGGGAGGCCTCTTTCAACTGCTCGTGGAAGTCCGGATTCGTTGAATTCAGAACGATCTCGTCCCCGAGTTCCTTGAGGAGGCGGACCTGCTCCTCCCGGCGTACGACGTGGATGACCGGGAAGCCGGCCTTCGAAGCCACACGAAAGAGAATTCGGCCAAGGGCGCCGGCCGCGGCAGTATGAACCGCTGCCTTATGGCCTCGGTCCTTTGCCTCGTGCAGAAGTGCTATGGCGGTGACCGGGTTTGCCATCGCCATGGCCCCTTCCTCGTCACTCACGTGCCTGGGCAAGGGCATGCACAGCCGGGTCGAGGTCGTCACGTATTCCGCCCACGTTCCGCCACCCTCCGGCTCCGTTCCGCAGGCGACGCGCTTGCCGAGCAACCAACGGCCGTAGAGGTCCGGACCGGCCGAAACAACGACTCCGGCTCCTTCAAAGCCGGGAATCGCGGGTGTGGGTTTGGTCAAGCCGTACCGACCGCGGAGAAACATGATATCCGAGGGGTTGATGGGTGCTGCGGCCACCCGGATCGTCACTTGTCCGCGTCCCGGTTTTTCAACCCGTACATTCTCCACACGGATCGATTCCGGCCTTCCATCGTAAGCATGCACCCTTACCGCCTGCATCGATTCGGGCAAAGGCTCTCTCGAGGGCGACATGGAAGATCCTCCTCCTCTTACACGGGCGATTCGATCATGCCGAGCGGATCGTAGGGATAATCGTAGGCGATGCGCATCATGCCGGCGATTTCACCCTGTGTTGCCCCGGCCAGTAA
>RCNG010000102.1_pt1 | contig 31999 bp, 29 predicted proteins | sample 2041371 | NCBI WGS metagenome assembly RCNG01 (sample SAMN09708227, study PRJNA481090) | Marine sediment metagenome, whole genome shotgun sequencing project. | biome: marine sediment; feature: ocean; material: sediment; isolation source: Sewage treatment plant 1 marine sediment (STP1) ... | reverse complement strand
GCCTTCTTCAGCTGAATGCCGAGGCAAATGCCCGAAAAGCCGGAGCCGATGATGGCGATACGCGGCCCGTCGCCGCCCTGCCGGATGTTCAAGGCTTCTTCCTCCAAGAAATAGAGACGATGATACATTCAATGGTGTGATTCCACCGAGTCGACGGCAAACATCGCGCTGAGCGGAAGGTCGCGCGACGAAGAACCCACGTTCACGGTGTAAGCAATCGACTCTACTTCCCAGTCCTCCGCCTCCACGTCGTAGAAGGCCAGATCCTCGGCAGCAAGATCAAACAGAACCCTCCGGGTCTCGCCAGGCGCTAGGGGGACCTTCTCGAACCCCTTGAGTGCCCTGACGGGACGATCCACCCGAGAACCTGTGCAGCTCACGTAGAGTTGCACGACTTCTTCTCCTGCCACGGCACCTGTGTTGGAGACGTCCACACCGACCCGCAGGGCACCGTCACCCGGCACGGTCTCGTCTGACAACGCCAGATTCGTGTATTCAAAGGTGGTGTAGCTCAGGCCGTACCCGAAGGGAAAGCGGGGCTCGATTCCCTCGCGATCGACATGAAGATACCCGTGGTAGTACCCGTACTCCACCTGGGATTGATCGTTGATAAACGCGGGCAGATCCCCCTCGGATCGCGGCCATGTACTGGGCAGCCTGCCGGCAGGGTTCACGTCCCCGAACAGCACGTCGGCGATCGCATTGCCCCCTTCCTGGCCCGGGTACCATGCCATGAGAACCGCCTCCACCCGTGGCAGCCAGGTCTCAAGCGTGATCACGCTGCCACCCTCGAGCACGACGATCGTACGGGCGTTCAGGTCTGCTACGGCCGCGATGAGCTGCTCCTGCTCGATGGGTAGCCCGAGGTCTGCCCGATCTCCTTTGCCGGGGATGATAGCCTCGCCCTCCTCCTCGGCCGTCAAGCCCGCCACTACGACGGCCGCATCAGCCGCCTCTATGGCCTCCCGATCGTCTTCGGAAAGTGGGTTCCCCACCACATAGTCGACACGAACGCCCCCTGCCCTGTTTCGTATGCCCTCCAAAGGCGTGATCACGTAAGGGGGGGCCACGGCGCTGCTGCCATTGTCTCCGTGGTTGGGCGTATCTGCAAGCTCCCCGACCACGACCACAGATTCGACACTCTCCCGATCCAGGGGCAAAATCCCGTCGTTCTTCAGGAGAACGACCGCCTTTCGAGCCACCTCGAGGGCGAGTGCAGCGTGCGCCTCCGTAGCCACCTCTTCCGGGTTCGGCTCGGGCGGATTCGTGTCGAGATCGAAACAGTATTTCACACGCAGAATCCTCCGGACGGCCTCGTCGATCGTCTCCTCGGGCACCGCGCCCGCCTCTACTGCAGCGAACAGGCGATTCCCGTAGAAGATGGGGGCAGGCATCTCGATGTCCAGGCCGGCCAGGGCCGACTCCACGGAACTCCACATACCGAAAAACCAGTCCGACTCCACGAACCCCTTGAATCCCCAGTCATCCTTCAAGATCCGGCTGAGAAGCGGGATGTTGCCGGAACAATAGTACCCGTTCACCCGGTTGTAAGCGGACATGATGGATCCGACGTGGCCCTCCTGGACGGCCATCCGGAAATGGGACAGGTAGATTTCCCTGAGAGTCCTTTCGTCGACGGACACGTTCACCCAATATCGGGTGTTCTCTATATTGTTCAGTGCATAGTGCTTGGCGCTTGCAACAACGTACCGTTGCGCACCCCGGACAAAGGCCACGCCCATTCGTCCAAGGTGAAGCGGGTCCTCACCGTAGGTTTCCTGGGCCCGTCCCCAGCGGGGGTGGCTGAGTATGTTGATTGTGGGTGCGAGCAGGACGCTCCCGCCTTTTGCGCGCACTTCCCTCCCGATCGCCTCGCCAACCCGTTCCTCCAGCAGGAGATCCCAGGTGGCGCCCCGGGCCATTCCAACGGGAAACGCTGTAGCAGTGCCGGCAAAGACGCCCACCCCCCTTGGCCCGTCCACCATGCGGAAACCAGGAATCCCAAGCCGCTCGTTCTCCGCCGTGTGCCAGAGGCCGTCCACGGGTAGAAACCCTATGCCGTGCATCTGGTCCAGCTTCTCCGCAAGGGTCATCTCAGCAAGGATGTCGGAGACGAGGGCCTCCACGGCCTTGTCCCTGCATCCGCAGAACCCGATCGATTCACAGGCAGGCGGGGTGGGTTGTCGAGCACCGTCGTCACTCGAACAACCCCACAGGAGTGGCCAAACAAATACGGCGAGAGGCATAAGCCCGAGGATTCTCATGGTATTGGTTACGTTAACCGAGTCAGGTTTATGAATCAACAATAAACATAAAGACGGCGGTCCCTCCGATCGATGGCACGACGGATAGAAGTCCTCGCGTGCCCGGCGTTACGAGACCTTGTAAGCTTGTTGAGAAAATGGGATAAGGGAAATGGATGTTGAGGAGGTTTCACGCGCCATGAGCGAGGCACTACGTAGGACGATGGTCTCAGAGGAGTTCAAACAACGATTTGGCCAGACTCCCACCTTGTGGGCCCAGGCCCCGGGTCGCCTGGATTTGATGGGCAGCCACACAGACTACAACGAATGTTACGTGATAACCATGGCCATCGACCGGAACACCTGGATGGCTGCCCGGCCTCGAAGCGACCGGAAAGTGCTCGTCCGCTCTCTCAATATGGAGGGCGGGGGTGAGTTCGACCTGAACGACATCACCCACGATACGGACTCACCCTGGACCGACTACATCCGCGGCGTGGCGGCTGTGTTTCAGGACGAAGGGTATACGCTGCACGGCTTCGACGGCCTGATCCACAGCACCATTCCCTTTGGCAGCGGTTTGAGCTCTTCGGCAGCCATCGAAGTGGTTACAGCCACCACCCTGAAGATGCTGGCAGGCAATTGGGAGATCGAGCCAGTGCGACTTGCCCTGCTCTGCCAGCGCGCTGAAAACGAGTTCGTGGGCATGAATTGCGGAGCCCTCGACCAGTACAGTTCCGCTCTCGGTCAGACCGGACACGCTCTGCTGCTGGATTGCCGCAACCTGACCGCCCGAACCGCGACTCTGCACGACGACATGCGGGTCGTGATCTGCGACACCCGGGCCGAGCGAGAGTTGACCGGATCGGAATACGGTGAGCGGAGGGAGCAATGCGAAGAAGGGGCGCGTCGCCTGGCCGACTTCTACCCGGCCGTGACCCACCTGCGCGACCTGACCCTGGAGCAGTTCATCGCGCATGAAGCCGATCTGACGGAAGTGGTGGCCAAGCGCTGCCGCTTCATCATCGAAGAGAACCAGCGCGTCCTTGACCTCGCCGACGCTCTGTCTGCCGACGACAGGGCCGCCATCCGGGCGCTGACCGAGGTGTCCTATGCCGGGGCCCACGACCTGTTTGGAATCGGCGCACCATCGATGGAGGCCATGATGAAGGCCATGCGGAGCGGGCCGGGAGTGGTCGGGGCGCGGCAGACAGGGGCCGGTTTCGGCGGCTGCATGGTCGCCTTCGTGGAGGCACATGCGGTCGATGCCTTTGCACAATACGTCAGCACCCGGTATCGGGCGGAGACTGCGATCGAGCCGGAAGTGTACCCGGTCCGGGCGGCCGTGGGAGCAGGTCCGTTGGATTTCTCCGGGAAAACCTAGTAGATCAACAGCACACCCTACCCGTTCGATTCTCCCAACGCCTTGACCAGGCCCTGGATATCGAGCTCCACTTCGCGCGTCTGGCCGCCGAGTTCCATAAATCTCTTCATGCGGGCCTGTGCAGGGGCGGATTGGATGGCCTGCGTAAACAGGATGGTCTCTTCCCAGAGCCCCTCCGCGATCGACATCTCTTCCGCGTTCTGAACCGATTTCTTTCCAAGGGCAATGGCCTCGGCCGGAAAGGTGGCGATTCTGTAGGCAAGCTCTTCCACAAAGGGGGTCAGTTCGTCCGGGGGCAGTGCGCGGTTGATGTATCCGTACCGTTCGGCCAGTTCTGCAGTGAAATCAGAGCAACCGAGGACAACTTCGAGGGCCCGGGCCTGTCCCACGAGTCGGGGAAGACGCTGGGTGCCCCCTCCCCCCGGGATGATGCCCACGCCGACTTCCGGCTGGCCGAGCACGGCCTTGCCGATTGCACCGAACCGCATGTCGAGGCCGAGCACGAACTCGCTCCCCCCACCTCGCGTTCGGCCCTCGATCTTTGCGATGCTCACCTTGGGCATCCTCCGGAAGATCTCGGTTACCTTGCACAGGTCGTTGAGTTCGGGTGTCGGTGGTAGCGGCTGCCCACCCAACATGGCCAGGACGTTGACATCGAAGTGAGCAATAAAGAAGTCTGGGTTCGCGCTGTCGAAGACCGTTACCCTCACCTGGTCGTCTGCCAGGATCTCCCCGGCCAGCCGAACCAGCTCAGCGCACAGCTCAAGGGTGAGAAGATTGATCGGGGGGTTGTCGATCGTGACGAATGTCACACCTCTGTCCACACGAATCTTCAGGAATTGATACCCTTCGTAAGCCATCGGAGTCCTCCTTTGTGTTGGATGTATGCCCCAAGGCTACTTCTACTCGCGTCGTGTACAATTTCCCTTAAGCTGTGGCGAATCGGTTCACCACGCCTTCGGCCTCCCCCATCATGCGGTCGAAGAGTTCCTGCATGGAAGGAATGTCGTGCATGAGGCCTACGCCCTGACCGCAGGAGATGACGCCGGCATCGAGATCCCCTTCGTCATACATGATCTTTGTCTTTGCACCGCCCACGACATTGAAGATTTCTGCCGGGTCTGCGCTTTGGGCTTCCAGTTCCGCACATTTCTGGGCAGCCGCGTTGGTCCAGACGCGGTGTGTGGCGTGGATAGAGCGCATGATCAACATGGTGTCCAACTCTGAGGCCTTGACCAAGGCCTGTTTCAGCTTGTCATGTATCGGGGACTCCTTGGTGGCCAGGATCCGCGTACCGATGATCACCCCTTCAGCACCCAGAGCGAGCACTGCAAGCATCCCGTGACCGTCGGACACGCCGCCGCCGCCGATCACCGGGAGATCTACTGCTTCGACCACCCGGGGGACGAGCACGAGCGTTCCGATGTCCAGCCTGCCCGTGGCTCCCCCGTTCTCATAGCCCACCACCGTAACGATGTCCGCTCCCATTTCCTGGACCTTCAGGGCGTAACGAACCCCTACGCACTTGTGAATCCAGGTCATCCCGGTTTCTTTGAAGCGTTCGCATAAATCAGCGGGGGCCGAGTGCCCGGAGGTCTCCACGATCTTCACGCCCTTGTCGACGAGTACCTCAACGTATTCCATGTTGTCCACAGGCGCCAGTGCAGGGAACAGGTTGATGTTCACCGCAAAGGGCTTGTCCGTCAGCTCATACACACGATCGATAGCGTCAGCGAACTCTTCCTTGCTCTTGTAGATCGCCGAGGCAAGAATGCCCAGCCCGCCTGCGTTCGAGATGGATGCAACAAATTCAGGGGTCGTAATCCACATCATACAACCGCCCACGATCGGGTACTTCACCCCCAACATTTCCGTGATCTTCGTCTTGAGCATCTCCTGTCTCCTTCTCTCGAGTGGGAAGAAAGGTTGCAGCGCATCCTTGGAAACGAAGTGAATTCAACTCTATACCTACCCGATCGTATATCATGGAGATCGATTTGACAAAACACCCGACCCTGATCGAGCCCCATAGAAATTCTTGACAGGATCTCTCTTTTATAGTACGGTCTGTATACGGTCGTATATATTCCGATAATATCAGAAAAGGCACACAAATGCAGTCGACCCAGAGATTCGTCCTCTTCCTGGCTGCCCAGGCGAAACATTTTCCCTTGAAGGATGCGGTTGACCTTGGCAGGCAGTTGGGAAAATCCCCACAGTCCGTAAGGGCTTGCGTCAACCGCCTGGCCCGGTCCGGCATCCTGGTCCGGGAACCATCCCCAAGAAAGGCCGCCTGGTACGCTCTCTCAGCAAAGGGGAAGGCCATGGCCGGGGAGATTGCGGCCAAGTTCATGCGGATTCACGACATCGCGGAATCCAAGTACACCTGGGACGGTACGTGGACGCTCGTGAGCTTCGGAATCCCGGAGAAGATACGCGACCGCCGCGATGAACTGAGGAGGCGTCTGCGCGAAATCGGCTTCGGACAGTGGGCGGGCGGGGTCTGGATCGCCGCGGGTGATGCGACCCAATTGGTCAGCGGGGTGGCAGATTCCCTTCGCGTGGCTGGGAGGGTCATGGTCTCGGTCTCAAAGGATGTGAAACTCGGGGGCGAGCCGGTCGCATCGGCCGTTTCCCAGATATGGCCCCTTTCCGACTTGAATCGGAAGTACGCGTCCATACGAACCCGGCTTAAACGGCGGATCAAAAGGATGCGCACCCGGATCGAAAAGGGTTCGCCCCCCGATTCCCGCGAGGCATTCCTCGAGATATTTGTCCTTTTCAGCGAGGCCGCAGAGATCATCACCCTGGATCCATGCCTGCCCGAGGACCTGCTGCCGGACAGTTGGCTGGGGCTGGAGGTGCAGGATCTGATTCACGAGTATTTCCACATGCTCTATGGACTCGAACAGGACGATCCCTACTCGTTCCTGCTCGAGCTTCCGGATGGATTGCATATCCCCAAACCCAGGTAGATATAGGAGAAGGGGACATGGCCACGCAATACACCCACTGCGATATTTGTCTGGCAGCCTGCGGGATGGAAGTGGAGGTGGAGGAGAACCGAATCGTGGCATTGCGAGGGGACAAGGACCATCCCCTGACCCGCGGCTTCCTGTGCCCGAAAGGGATGGCAAGTCACGAGATGGTCTCAGACCCCCTGCGATTACGCCATCCTTACGAAAGGACCGGTAGCACGTGGAATCGCATCGCCTGGCCGGAGGCCTACCGGAAGATCTCCCAACGGCTGCGCGACCTGATCTCCAAGCACGGAAAAAACTCGGTCGCCTTGTACTATGGGGGGGGCAATGCAACCTCCTCGGTGAACTACATGCTTGCCGACGGATTTCTGCGGGCCCTCGGGTCGGACCGGATCTACAACGTGCTGACCCTGGAATTCACGAACCGGTATCTCGTCATGGAGAAGATGTACGGCAAACAGTTCCATGTCACCCAACCCGACCTGGACCAGACCGACTGTCTGCTCATCTTCGGAAGCAATCCCATGGTTTCGCTGGATCACCCCGGCATCGTTGCATCCCTCAAAAACCTGAATAGGAGAGGTGCGAAACTCATCGTGGTCGATCCCCGGAAGACCGAAACAGCCCAGATGGCAGATATTCATGTGGACCTCCTGCCCGGTACCGACCTCTTCATGCTTCGGGCGGTCTACACGCATATCTTCGGCAAGGGCCTTCAGGACAAGGAATTCCTGGACAAGCACTGCGTTGGCGCTGAACTCCTTCAGCAACTACCGCCGGTATCGGCTGAAGAGGCGTCCCGCATATGTGGCGTCCCGGCCGAGACGATTCTGCGGGTCGCGGACGAGTTCGCAACTGCCCGGTCCGCCAGTGCGGTCTGTAAACTCGGTGTCAATGTCTCTACGAACTGCACGCTCACCTACTGGCTCGTGGAGGCCCTGAACGCCGTGACCGGGAATGTGGACAAACCTGGAGGCCTCCTGTTCAACCCGGGCATCCTCGATATGAACCTGCTCTCAAAGGTTGCGACAGGGTTCAAAAAGAGAAAATCCCACATCGGAGGATTTCCGTATCTTTCCAACTCCTATCCCGCATCCGAGATCTCGAGAGCAATCCTGATGGACTCGCCTGACCGGGTCCGCGCGCTCATCGTAGACGCGGGGGACCCTGCCCTGCTCTTCCCTAATTCCTCCAGGTTCGAGGAGGCCGTCGACAGACTCGATCTCCTGGTGAGCGTGGACATCTACATGAACGAGACCGCACAGAAGGCGGATTTTGTCCTGCCCGCCACCAATTTTTTCGAAAAGGATGATCTCTACATCATCTTTCCGGACCACTTCCCCTATCCCTTTGGCCAGTGGAAGCACAAGGTGGTGGACCCTCCTGAAGAGGTCAAACCGGAATGGGAGATCTTCCGGGAGCTCTCCCGGCATATGGGGGTTCCCGTCCTCAATCAGTGGCCCATGGAGCTTATGTTCCGGGGGGGAGAGGTTCTCGGCAAGATGCTTGGGACGCCGGACCGCTTCGCTTTCGACCCGAAGAACTACTACAGGCTCCTCCTCGGTGCCATGGGGAAGGTGAAATTCGGCAAGCTGATGAAGAACCCCCACGGGGTGAAGGCGGGCGACATTCGATTCGGGGCTGCCCTGAAGAGAATGGCGACGCCTTCGAAGAAGATCGAGGTTGCCCCTGCCGAGTTTGTCGAGGCGTTGAAGCAAGTCGCCCCCCCACCGGACCCCTCCGACCGGTTTCCTCTCACCCTGATCACCGGGGAGCGTTCGCCACACACGAAGAATACGCAACTCCGAGGGGTGACGAGCCTCACAAAGAAGCAATCGGGAAATTCCCTTCGAATCAACACCGTGGATGCTGCTTCCGCATCCATCCGAGACGGAGACAGGGTGAAGGTTACTACTGAGAATGGGGCCGCAGCCGTCCAGGCCAATGTGACGGAGGACATACGACCGGGTGTGGTCTCCTTGACGCATGGCTGGGGCCGAAGATTGTTCCATCCTGAGACCCAAACGACCGTGGAGCAGCAGGGCACGAACGCCAATCTGCTCACAGGCGACGAAAACCTCGACGAATTATGCGGAATGCCGGTCTACAACGCCATTCCCTGTGCAGTCGGCCCGGAAGAAGGATGAGGAGGAGTCATTTTCATGCCTCGAGACACGATGACAGCCGAAGAGAGATTTCAGACCGTGATCGACTTGGGCGTGCCGGATCGCATCCCCGTCGCCCCCATGATCTATTACTTCGCTGCCCGCTATTCAGATATCACTACGCAGGAACTCTGGTTCGATCCGACCAAGTACTCTTATGCGATCGAAAAATGCTATCGAGACCTGGGCCCGTGGGACATCTATTTCCCGATCAATCCGACGAGTCCCACCGCATACGTGTTTGCCCTCCCGATGAGGGCAAAGTACCCGGGCATCGACCTCCCGCCCGATGAGATGTGCCAGTTCATCGAAGAGGAGATCCTGACGGCGGCGGAATACGACCGCGTCCGGGATAGCCGGGTTCCGAGTTCACTTCTGCGATACTTTGATTTCATGTTTTCCCTGGCCTTGTCCGACGGATACGTGCAAATGAACGCGGCTTGCGCAAGATTCATCGGGGTCCCCAGGGTATCCTGTTTGTGCCACCGCACTTCGAATGACTTCATGTCTCCCCGACATTTCCGGGACTATGCCTTCCCCTCCCTAAAATCGATTGTCCATGGGCTCGTTTCTCGAGGCGTGACCCCGGTCCTTCACTGCGACGGGAATTGGGACAAGAACCTCGAGTACCTGCTCGAATTGCCCAAGGCCAAAGTCGTTCTGCAGTTGGACGGGAGGACCGACATCTTCCGAGCCAAGGAGGTCCTCGGCAGTCATTGCTGCCTGTTTGGCGATGTGTCGCCGACCATGCTCGCCATTGGAGGAAAACAGGAAGTCACGGACTACTGCAAGAAGCTGATCGACGTCGTCGGCGCCGATGGTGGGTTCATTCTGGCGGCCGGATGTGAAATCCCGGCAAATGCCAAGCCGGAGAACGTGAAAGCCATGATCGACGCTGTGAGGGAGTTCGGGTACTACGGCTGAAGAGGGCTCGTGTGGCCGGGGGATTGCCGTCGGCACTAACGCGCCCAAGCACCATGATCAGCAACACCGTACTACCGATATTCCCTCTCCCTCTTGAGAGGGAGACGGGCAGGGTGAAGGTGTGCCAAAAGCCCCCTCATCCTAACCTTCTCCCCCAAAGGGGGAGAAGGAACGCCAGGGTACCAATGGATTCCCGCGTTCGCGGGAATGACGGTTCCCCCCATTACGCCGGGGCGAAGTGATCGATGTCCAGAATCGTGTTCGTCGTCTCTTTTGCAAAGACGGCCTGGACCTTCATCCCGATCTTGGCCTTGTCCAGGTCGATCCCCTCAACCACATGCACCAATGGAGTGTCCGCACCGTCGAGCTGGATCATGGCCAGGACGTACGGGGCCTTCTTGGGCAGGTGCTTGTCATCGTACCGGACAACCGTGAAATTCGTCACCTTGCCCGTGTTCTGCACGTCCACCCAGTTGTCCCGAATGTCCTCCATACACACGTCGCAGGTCTGGCGTGGGGGCACGAAGACCTTGTTGCACTTGTTGCACTTGATGCCCATGATCTTCTTTTCATCCCGAATGGTCGTCAGGAACTTACTGCCCACCCTTCCGGCAAAGTAGGTGTAGGGAAGCGCAAGTTTTCCATCCACAAGAAAACAATCAGTCGTGTCGAATCCCTCTTTCATGATCGAACTCCTTATTCGTCGATCTCAAAGTACTTGATATCGGCAACCTTCCCGGTCCGCTCTTCGGCCCAAACAGGGCGCACGATGGTGCCCTTCTTCTCGTTCCAGCCCATCTCGATCCGATCGAGTTGATCATCCCGCAGGAAGTGGGCGAACACCTCCTGCCCACTGCACCCATCGAGCAGGATGTAAATGAGCCCGTATGGGGTTTCCCGGGTTTCCCCTGTCAGCGGATCCGGGCTGGCGTAGTAGGCGGTATCGAGCAGGCGAACATTGCCCTTGGGTCCCACCTCGACGAATTCGTCACATCGGATTCTGCACAGTGCGCAGACCTCTCGTGGCGGAACCTGCATCCGGCCGCACTCGGGGCACTTGTTTGCGAGTATCTTCTTCTCCTTCAACCCGTTCAGGTATTTCCCCATCACGGGCCCGGTAGCAAACTTCTGATTCACGGAGATGATCTTCTTCAAGACGAGGAGTTCCTGTTCCTCTTCCTCCTCTTCCCCGGGTGCCGTATACTTTGCGAAAAGCTCCCCCAGCTTGGTTGCAAGGTTCATGTCCCCCTCGACCTTGGCCCTACCCGTGGTGAGGAGGTTCACTGCATCTACCTTGCCCAGCATGAGCTCCACCCAGTCCTTGGCCTTCATGATCATCGTAAGGCTCGGGGAAGGTATGAGCTCTTCCGTTACAGTGCATTTTCCATCCTTGATCCTGGCCGTCCACTGGCCCCCTTCCTCCCCACCGATATCGTATCCGATGGTAATGTCCAGCCCTTCGGCTGCACCCGGCTGGAATCTCGCTTCCAGGGTACCGAACATGTCGAGGACGTACTCTCCGACGGTCAACTCCTTCTTGGGAGGCGTGAACCGCTTGAACAGCTTGGCGGTGGTCCCGAACGCCCCAACGTCCCCGTCCACGGAGAGCTTCCCGCTCGTGAAGGCCGCGGTCCCATCCACCTTCCCGATGTTCACGCCCACGAAGGTATCCGCGTCGGCCTGGATCACCGCAGCACAGCCGCCAAGATCGTCGGTCTGCTCGATCTTCATGGACCCGTCCTTGACCGTAAGCTTCCACCTTCCCCGTCCAGAGATGTCGTATCCAAAACTGGCATCAACGCCTTCTGCCCCTTCCGGGCGAAACCGCTCTTCCATGGTGTTGAAAATATCTTCTACCTTGACTCCAAATTTCTCACTCATTTTTCACTCCTCCTACCAACCGAGTTCCTTCTCGAGCATTATCAGAACCGTCCACATGGTCCCCCCAAAACCGGAGGCGAGGGCATGGTTCACGGGCGTCGGAATCTGATGCGGACCCGCATCCCCCCTTACCTGTAGACACGCTTCTGCCGGACGAACCAATGCCGTGGCGCCGATCGGGTTCGACGCGATCACGCCTCCCGAAGGGTTGACCGGGATCTTGCCGCCGATGGCGATCTCCTTTTCCTCCACCAGCTTCAAGTGTTCGTCGCCCTCAAGAAGAAAGAAAGCTCGCAACCAGTCCACCCCCCACCACGAAGAGGGGTCGTACATCTCGAAGACATCAAAATAGTCTGCCGGCTTCGAAATGCCGTTTCTCTTGAAGAGCGCTTCTGCGGCAACCTTGTGAGTCAAGGGGGGTACCGTGGCCTGATCATAGCCCAGCATGGTGAATGATTCTTCCCGGTGCACCGTGATGTGATCCCTGATCCACACGGGGTTGTCGGACAGTTCCTTGGCTTTCTCCTCGCTGGCCATGATGACCGCACAGGCTCCGTCCGACTGGGAGCACATGTCGATGATCTTCAGTTCCCCGACCAGTCTTGCAGAGGTCTTTATCAGATGATCCATCTGATCCCACTCGAGGCCAAACGCCCTGTGTGCCTTTGGATTCAAGCCCGCGTGTTGATCCATGATGATCCTGTACATCATGGCGACCTGGTTGGCCCTCTCTTCCCCGAATTCCTGGATCAGGTCATACGCGCATGTCCCCGTAAGGGCGCCTGTCTGGATGCTCCTCGTCCAGAGCGGGTCGGCCATGTTCGTGATGCCGCCGGTGGTGTGGCCTTCCTGGAGTTTCTCGAAGCCGATCACCATCGTCACGTCGTACATGCCGGAGGCAACAAGGTTATCCCCGGCACAGAAGAGGGTCGCGCCGGTCGTTCCGCCCGTTGTGAGGCGAAAGGTGTTCTTTCCGTAAGCGCCCGTCCCCAGTGCGTGCCAGAGGTCGGGTTGATGGATCATTTCGAAGAGTTCCATGTTCCCATGCACGAGGCAATCGATGTCGTCCATCTTGAGGCCCGCATCGTCCAGTGCCTCCCGCACTGCCTCATGAATCATTTCCGCCTGATTGACGTCCTCCCTGTGGCTGGAGTGTTTCGTCTGCCCCACACCGATCACGCCAACGTTTCTGTTCTTCTTTCTATGCGCCATGGCTCCCACCTTATTTCTCTAGAATGAGTACGGTCTGATGCTGACATGCGCCACCCGTGGTTCCGTGAGCCAGGGCTCGCTTGGCTCCATCCACCTGCCTGTCGCCGGCCTCTCCCCGAAGCTGAATGTATCCCTCAACGGCCCGGGCAACGCCTCCGAGCATGATCGGATTTCCGTTGAGCATCCCGCCTGAAAGGTTTACATTGGCCTTGGCCGGACCGCCGGACTCGATCCACTTGCCGCCCTGTCCTTCGCCGGCCAACCCGATGCCTTCCGCGAGCATGGGAAGCTGATGCGCATAGGCATCACTCAGCTCAATCACATCCACGTCGCTCTTCGGATCCTTGATGCCTGCCATCCCGTAAGCCTTTTCGCACGCCTTCTTCAGGCTGAAATTCGACGTGAGATCCCGGTCGCCTACGAAATACCGGTCCATGCAATTTCCGAAACCGGTAATCCAGACAGGGTTGTCCGTGAATTCCTGCACACGTTCCTCGCAGCAGAGAAGCATCCCCACGGCCCAATCGGTAACCGGGTAGGCGTGAAGCTCCCGGACGGGATCCGCGAGAAACGGCGAATTCAGGACGTCCTCTTTGGTCACTTTTCCGCTTTCCCGTGCGAACGGGTTCATGGCCGCATTTTCGCGAGATCGAACCACCACCTCTGCCAGGTGTTCGTCCGTCACGCCCGCTTTCTCCATGTACGCACGCGCCTGGAAGGCGTTCACGTTCAAGAAGTCCATGCCTACGGGCCTGCAGAAGAAAGGATCATATGCCAGGTTGGTGGACATGTTCCGGCTTTCGGTCTGGGACTCCTTGCAGTGGCCCATGAAGAGGACCACGTCGTCATGGCCGGAGAGAATGCACGCCATGGCGTATCCGAGGCCGTTCAGGCCGTCCTGCGCGGTCTTCTCCTCTCCTCGAAAGTGGGCGCCCACCACATCCGTCATGCCGTTGTCGGAGATGGTTCTAGCATCGAACACATCGTCCGAGCATGTCACGATGTTCCGGATCCCCTTGTCCGTGTCGTAGGTAACGCCTGTTTGCTGCAGGATCGGCTCGAGGCAGTCCAGCAACATTCCCTGAAAGCGTTGATACCAGACGTTGGGTTCGTTTTTGACTTGCGCCATGGCGCAAATCGCTACTCGGTTTCCCATGAGACCTTCACCTCCCTTTTTGAACGCTAATGGATACTCCTTTCCCGAATGACCTTTCCCTTCCTAGAGAAAACAATTCCAGAACCTTCCTTTCTTGATCGCCCGGATAATCGCGTCCTTGTCCCTCGGTACATCCAGCTCGATCCAGGCCCTGCCGATCCCCACGCGGGTGTGCATGTCGTCAGATGCGATCTTCGGATAGGGCAGGTCCAGTGACTCGATCTGTTTCTCCCGAAACCCTTTGGCCGTGATCTCGACTGCATCCAAAGGATATTTCTCGGCAATCTTCCTCGTTCGATGCTTGATTTGCGCCAGGGTCAGGTCGTACTCACCTATATGATTGAAGACGTGGAGGACTTCCTTGTTCCCTTCGATCTTGTTGACGTGAACGTATCCTTTCACGAACACCGTAAGTTCGATCCCGTGAAAAAGGATCATCCCGCTCTTCACCTGAGAGCAGACGTCACGATAGTTCGGCTTCACAAGATAGTCGTGATCTGTGAAGGCGATGAAGTCGAATCCCCTTTCCTCGTACGCATTCGCAACCTCCTGAGGCGTCAGTTCGCCGTCCGAACAGGTCGTGTGTACGTGCAAGGCTCCCTTCAGAAGCATTCGTCTCTTCTACCTTTTCAAATCCGGTAAGGATCACGATTCCAGTGTCTTCTCTTTCCCGGGCCCACCCATTTGGGTAGGGCTGAGATCCCGGAGCACGGACAAGAGCCCTCCCCGGATAAAGACGAGGATCTCCCGGGTGATCGTTTCGGTCTCCTCGGAGCGATCCTGCGAGATCACGTACTGGTACGCGACTCGTTCCAGCATGCCCCCGATCGCAACCGAGACAACCTCGGCAGCGAAGCGATCGGAGATCCCGTACTCCTCGAGCACCTCCTCGATGGCTCGAGCAACATCTTCATTCAGGCGCTCGAAGATGCCCCGCCTGCTGGCCTCCACCTCCGGGCTGACCCCGACCGATTCCCTGAGAAGAATGATCAGTTGAGAGGGATGGAGGCCCCAGAAATTCTGAAACAGGGCCCGACCGGCGTTTTCGAATCTCTCCACGGGCGTCTTGCCGCTTCGGAAGGCCTGCCCGAGGGTATTCCGGACATTGAAGGCGGTTGCATCGAGCAGCTGAAGCAGCAGGTCCTCTTTGTTACGGAAGTAGAAATAGACGGTTCCTACGGCCACCTCTGCCGCCTTGGCGATGTCCTGGATCTTCGTGTTGGAGTAGCCGTTCTCGCAGAAGAGGCATTCCGCAGTCATCAGAATCGTCTGATATCGCCGCTCTTTTTCCCGTTTTCGCCTCTGCGCGGTCACGGAGACCACCTGGGGGGCTTCCTGCCTGGTCATGGGCTCTTCTTGGTGGGAAGGCGTGCTTTTTGAATCAAGTTCAACGGTCGAACCGAATTCATAACTTTTACAGAAAGAGAGGGCCAGAGTCAATACGAGAACGAAGAAATCCTTGCCTACTCTGTCCGGAAGTGTTCTGATTGGCCCGCATATTTTTCTCTGAGAGACCTCTTCAGGACCTTTCCTGCTGCGTTCATCGGCAGGTCTTCCGCGAGAATTACCGCCTTCGGGCACTTGTAGTCGGCCAGGTTCTTTCTGCAGAACGCTTTCAGTTCCTCCTCTTCGATCGTCTCGCCCGGTTTCGGCAGAACGACCGCCACGACCATTTCGCCCCACACCTTGTGGGGCAAACCGATGACTGCCGCCTGAGACACCATTGGGAAGGAAGAAATCACGTTCTCCACCTCCGCTGGATATATATTCAAACCTCCGCTCACGATCATGTCCTTGGCCCGGTCCACGATGTAGAAATAGCCCTCTTCGTCGACCCTGGCCAGATCCCCCGTGTAGAGCCATTCGTCCCTGACGCTCTCCGCGCTTGCCTCCGGGTTGTTCCAGTACGCTCGCATGATCACCGGCCCCCTGATGATGATCTCTCCGATTTCCCCCGGCGAGACGATCCGGCCTTCCCCGTTGACCGCCAGAACATCATTCCACAGCAGGGGGAGGTATCCCCCGCTCTTCCTGGCCACTTGATCCGGAGGCAGGTACATGTTGAAACCGCCCCCTTCGGTCAGACCGTAGCCCGTAGTAAAGGGCACGCCTTTCTCCTGGTAGATCCTCAGGAGACTCATGGGGACAGGCGCCCCACCGCCGAGAACCAATCTCATGGAACTGAAGTCCGCATCCGTGAAGCCGGCTTCATCCGCGACCAGCGTCCACAAGGTCGGCACCCCGCAGCTCACAGTGATCTTCTCCTTTTCGATCAATTCCAGGCTACGGGCAGGGACGAACTCCTTCTCCAGGAAAATTGTGCCCCCAGCGTGGAAGACCGGCATGGACATGGGGATCAAGGCACCGGTAAAACAGAGGGGCAACTGAATCATAAACCTGTCCCGGTGGCTGTGGCCAAAGCCTGTCATGATGTTGTGTGTCACGGCCAGGATGCTCTTTTGCGTCAGGACAGCCCCCTTGGGAAACCCTGTTGTGCCTGAGGTGTACAGGATCGCAAAGTCATCCTCCCAGCCGGCCTGGCTTGCCGGTTCCCCAGGGTTCCCTGCGTCGAGAAGCCCTTGATACTCCCCCGCATCGAGGTTGATCACGCGAATGTCGCGCAATTCCGCTTGAAGGGACTCCAACGCCGGCAAAAAGAGTGTTTCAGTGAGGACCACTTTCGGCGAGCTGTCTTCCCCTATGTACGCGATTTCTCTTCCGGCGAGGCGAACGTTGAAGGGGACGAACCGGGCACCGATCTTCGCACAGGCAAACGCGATCTCGTAGTATTCGGTACAGTTCGTGAGCAGGCAGCCAATGCGATCGCCTTTTTCCACTCCGAAGTGCTCTCGCAAGCCGTTGGCAACCCTGTTCACCCTCTCGTTCAGTTCTCCATAGCTGAGCCGTCTGTCCTCGAAGACCACGGCATCCTTCCGTGGATCCACCCGACCCCACCAGGATACCCATCGCCCCATGTTGCCGCAGTACACGTTTGTCCCCTCCTTCCGGAGTATTTCTAGCGGCTATCGCCGGGCCTGTAAAGCAATTCTCCGTGTTCTATCTGACATAAAACGTACAAGAAAACCCTCGACTTTCAAAAATTATTATATTATTCTAGTTGAATTCTCCTTCACGACTCAAGAGGCCGGAAACCATGCGAAGACTTCTCCTTGGGGCCTTTTCCTTCGTTCTCATCTGTGAGCTTATGTGCAGTTGTCCTGTCGCGGCCCTGGTAGGGCCGGAACCCGGAGTGAGTCGTGCAGGAGGTGCTTCCCTCGATGACTGCCAGAAGAGATTCACCGAAGCATTGCGGTTTGTCGACAGAGAACGAGAATATTCCGCGGAGAGGGCAAGATATCAGCAGGCTGCGGTAGAGCGGTGTTCAGAGGGAAAATGGTATGACCTCGGTTTCCTGGAGTGCGTTCTTTTTGTCCCGCTTTTCGGGCTCATCCTCCCCTTCTTCGGACTGATGATCATCGGCACTGTGCGGTCTGTCCGGCAAACGTCCTCGACCAGGGCCACTGACTAACGCTGTCAAGCAACTTCCTCCATCTTTCGCTTGTACTCCATGACGTCTTCAAGACGATATCTCCAGAACCTCCCCACCTTGGTACCCTTGAGGTCGCCTCTGTGAACGAGCAAGTGCACGTCGTCCGGACTGCAATCCAAAAGGAATTTTTCGTTGCACTGAGAAAAAGGGACGTGTTATGTAGGATAACGTTACCGAAGAGCCCCATCTTTTCAGACAACCCATAAGGAGGATCTTATGAGACTGAACGTAAAAGCCTTTACCGTGACCTTTGGCGTCTTCTGGGCACTCTCGTTCCTCATGGTCGGCCTCACGAACCTTGTCTGGTCCGGATACGGATCGGCGTTCTTGCAGGTGGTTGCTTCAATATACCCGGGCTACCACGGCGAGGCCAGCATACGTGACATCGTGGCCGGCACCCTTTATGCTCTTGTCGATGGCGCCATCGCCGGGCTGATCTTTTCCTGCATCTACAACCTGGTCGCCGGAGGCAAGGAAAGCCCTGCATGACATCGCACCGGTGGGTGCGCCTCCGGTGTGAATCTCTTTGAATCTTTCAACCTGGAACTGTGCTGCCGGCAACGCTCAAAGGATCACACGGGAGGGTGAACATGTCCGACCTGCTCAACGAAATGGAACCCCTGGCTCAGGAAATGCGCAAGCAAGTCCTGAATGAACTCGGCCAGCGCGTAACACCGCTCGTTGCCCCGCCCTGGGATGAATTGCGGAAGCAGATCGGTCGACTCGATGCCGTGCTTCAGGAAGCCAACGGCTGGAGGGCAAAGGACCGCCAGGGTGCGGTCTATCTCAAGGTGGCATGCACCGTGCTGGCCATCTACCGCACCCTTCTCCCCTGTTTCGAAGACAAGCGGGCATTGCTCGAGCACATCAAGGCGGTCATCGATCTCATCAACTTCAAGGGAGGGATGGACGCGTTCCTTCTCGACCACTTCGGCATCTCCCCAGAGGCTCCGGACGAGGCGTGGGACCGGATCTGCACGGACTACATAAGAAGAAGCCAGGAAAGGTACGGGAGTGGCTGGGTCGTCGAGCAAGGCATCAAGGACGAGCGGCGTTGTTTTTTCAACTACCACAGCTGCGGCTTTGCGGACTTCTTCCTGGACAACGATGCCCGCGAAGTCCTCTATCTCTTCTGTGCCACAGACTACATCTGGGGCGACGCCCTGGAGAAGTACGGCATAAGGTTCGAGCGGCCGACAACCCTTTCCGAGGGGGCCGACGCCTGTCGCTTTCAGCTGTTCAGGATGATAAGAGGTTGACGTGACCCGCGGTGTGGCACGGAACAACGAACAGGAGGTTCAGATGAAGATTCTTGTGGGGTATGACGGCTCGGATTTGTCCAAGAGGGCACTGAAACTAGCCCAGGAGCACGCAAAGGCGTTCGGTGCGGAAGTCATTCACGTATTGCACTCAAAGGTGACCGACCTGCCCACAAAACAGCACAAACTCGACGAGCAGGACATGGATGAGGTGAGGAGTTCAGTCGAGGAGGGGGGATGCCTTTGCGAGACGCACCTGCTCATACGCAACATGGAGCCCGGCCCGCACCTGGTCAAGTTTGCGGAAGAGCATGCAATCGATGAAATCATTATTGGGGTCAAGATGAGGTCAAAGGTAGGGAAGTTGCTCATGGGTTCCACCGCCCAGCATGTAATCCTCGAAGCCTCGTGTCCGGTGGTCTCGGTTAAATAGAGGTTTCCGTGACATTCGTTTCGACCCTTGAGGAGGACCTGCCGGCATGACCGATCTATCCAGGTTTGAACTGACCAACAGGAAGGCACTTGTAACAGGAGCTGCAGGCGGAATCGGCAAGGCCTCTGCCCTTGCGATGGCAAAGGCGGGCGCTGATGTGGCCATCATCGACTTGAAGGAGAAGATGGGACGGGAGACGGTCGAGGAAATACGTGCCCTGGGCCGGAAATCAACGTACATCCATTGCGACGTGTCGGACCCGGAACAAGTGACTGAAATGGTGAAGGAGGTCGTCGGCACGCTGGGGGGGCTCCACATCGCCCACAACAATGCCGGCATCGCCGGAGACCCTATCCCTCTCATGGACGACAGCGCGGTCGATGAATGGAAAAAGGTACTGAACGTGGACCTGTTCTCGGTCTTCTACTGCTGCCGGGAAGAGGCAAAACACATGATTCCCCAGAGGTACGGCAAGATCGTCAACACGGCTTCCATGAGCGGAACGATCGTGAACTGCATGGAGATGGATGGCGTACCTGTGGCGGGCATGGCGATGATCGCCTACACGACGGCAAAGGCCGGGGTGAAGCAGCTGACCAAGGCCCTGGCGGCCGAACTCATCCAACACAATATCTACGTGAATTCCATAAGCCCCGGGTACATCATCACGCCCATGACCCAGATCATCCAGGACACACCCGAGTTCCTGGAAGTGGAGAACCGGACGACGCCGATACACCGGCAGGGAGAGGCGGAGGAGATGGCCGGGGGTGTTCTCTATCTCGTCTCCGACGCATCCAGTTACACAACGGGCCATGACCTGCTGATGGACGGGGGCCACACGGTCTGGTGAGCCGGGAGATCGTAAGGCTCAGGGGCGGCTTCTTCTCGTCATCCCCTTCAGGATCCTGCCGCCGAGCATGATTGCGATGGGTAGGTGACTCATCACGCCCGCCTCTTCCTCTCGGTTTTTTTGTTTTGTTTTTTATGCCGAATGCTGTAATATCTTAGTTGAGTGGTCAACGAATTTACTAGCCGTACGGTCAAAACACCTTCTGCTGTTCTATAGGGAATGCCACAGGGGTGCCAAGCCAAGAGGCTAGCACAGAGGGGGGGCCGAGATGATGGAGACCAGGAAATCATTCTGCCGATTCTGCCATGTTTTTTGCGGGATCGAGGTGGACGTGGAGAACGACCGGGTCGTTGCGGTTCGTGGAGACCCGGACAATGCCGTTACCCAGGGCTACACCTGCATGAAGGGCCGGGCAGAGATGGAACGCATCTACCACCCGGATCGCCTCCTCTCCTCCCGGAAGCGAGTCAACGGAGGCTGGGAAGACATAGGGGCCGAAAAGGCGCTGGACGAAATCGCCGACAAACTCCGTGCCATCGTCGACCAATACGGCCCTGGGGCCGTGGCAGCCTACGGTGGCTGTGGCGCCCACCGCACTTCCGCGGGCGGTCCCCGCACCATGAGCAAGTGGATGGAGGCGCTCGGCTCTGAGAAGTTCTACACATCCTTCACGATCGATTCCCCCAGTCTCCTGGTTGCCTACTTCCGCCTCTTTGGGGGCATAATGGCCACAAACCTGTTCGATATCGCCAACGCGGACGTGACGATGTTCGTGGGCACGAATCCCGTGCTCTCCCACATGCCGAACATGCCCCAGTCGAACCCGCTCAAGCGGGTGCGGGACGCGCAGCAGCGGGGCATGAAGGTGATCGTCATCGATCCCCGCCGCTGTGACGTGGCCAAGCGGGCCGACATCCACCTGCAACTCAAGCCGGGCGAGGACGCCACGCTGCTCGCAGGCATGATCAAGATCGTCATCGAGCGGAAGCTCTACGACCAGGAGTACGTAGGGAACTTCGTGAGCGGCGTGGACGAGTTGTACGAAGCGGTGAAGGACTTCGACCTCCCGTATGTCTCCAAGAGAACACAGGTTGAGGCCCCCCTGATCGAGAAGGCGGCGGAGATGTTCTGTGCCGCCGAACGCGGCGGTGCGATCAGCGGAACAGGACTCCACATGGCACGGCATCAGAACCTCGCGACCACCCTCGTGATGGTGCTGAACGCCCTGTGCGGCCGCTACGATCGGCGGGGCGGCTTTGGCCGTAACGAAGGCCCCCTCGGCTTCGAGCTTCCGGAGGGGATGGGCCCCGTCCCCTTCCCTCTTTACCCCGGACCCGTATCCCGTATCCGCGGGATCAAGGCGACCCTGAGCTTCATGGGCTTCTACACGGAAATGCCCACCAACACCCTCACGGACGAAATTCTGACGCCCGGAGACGAGAAGATCCGCGCCCTTATCGTGGTGGGCGGCAATCCCGCCCTGGTCCTTCCGGACGAGGCCTCCACGGTTCGTGCCCTCGAGGACCTCGACCTCCTGGTCGTGAACGACCTCTTCCTTTCGGCAACGGCGAAGTTTGCGGACTACGTAATGGCGGTCAGACATCCCTACGAACGGGCCGACTTCCCCCAAATGATGGATTACACCTACCCCTTTCCATTCGGGCAGTACACCCCTCCCCTCGTAACGGCGCCTGATGGCGTGATCGAGGACTGGGAGGTCCTCTGGGGACTCGCCGATCGGATGGGCCTCAAGCTCGACATCCCCGGCATCCCTGTGGATCGAAAGCCCACGACGGATGAGATGTTGGACGCGATCCACGCGACGGCCCGCATCCCGCTGGACGAGATCAGACAATACCCGGGCGGCCACGTCTGGGGCGAGCGGGAGGCCAAGGTGGGCGGCGCGATCCCCAACATGATCGGGCACGAGGACAAGAGGATGGCCGCCGGACACCCCGAGGTGATTGCCGAGCTGCGTGACGTATGGGCGGAGCCCGTAATCGATGATGGTGGCTACGAGATCGACGAGAAGGCATCCTTCCGCCTGATTACCTACCGCATGAAGGAGGTCTACTGCACCCAGGGCCAGGATCTCCCCTCCCTGCGCGCTAAGCGCCCCTTCAACCCGGTGCTGATGAACCCCCAGGCGATGGAGTCTCTCGGGGTCAAGGACGGCGACCGCGTAAAGCTCGACAGCGGCTACGGCGATGTGGAAGGCATAGTGGAGGCAAGCAACGACATTGCGCCCGGAGTCGTCGCCCTGGCTTTTGGATGGGGCGATCCCTCGGATGAACGGGACGTCCGTGAGAAGGGATGCAATGTCCAGCGCCTGATCCCAGACGACCAGCGATACGACCCGATCACCGGGCTTGCCCTGTTCACGGCTGTACCGGTGAATGTGTCACCATGCAGCTAGAGGCTATCGATTCGTGGAAGCTCTCAACTTCTCCGTCATTCCCGCCCCCGCCTAAAGATTGCGGGGGCAGGCTCCGGCGGGAATCCCTCAGCACATTGCGCCACTGGATCCCCGCCTTCGCGGGGATGACGGCTCAAGGGGATGACGGCTCAAGCAGAAAAAACGGCTTGACACGGGCAAGTCACATTGTTATGTATGAATGTATGCTTCGAATACGGTATTATTCGAATCTGGTAATTATCAATCGACCTTGACACCTTAGGGCCTGGAGGAAATCCAAATGGCGGATGATCTTTTGCTGCAGAGACCGATCGAAATCAAGGGCCGACCTGTAAAGAATCGGATTGCCTACGCGCCCATGGTCAGCATGGTGGCCGAGAACGGCTTTATCGGCGACCAGGCCCTGGCCTGGTACGAGGCCAGGATCAAGGGCGGCGTCGGATTGTGCATGGTAGAAGGGACGAACGTGAGCCCGGACCAGTGGATCGAGTATATGCCTCAGATCTCCTTGCACGATGACGAGCGCGCGGAATCGCACAAGCCACTCGTGGACCTCATTCACTCCTACGACTGCCATGCGAGCGTCCAGCTCGCCCATGGGGGGCTCATGGCCGTGACGGCCAGGATGATGTTCCCGGACTTCATGCCCCAGCTCCCCACTGCGCCACACTTCGCGGAACGCCCCTGGATGCCGGTCTCGGGCCTCGACCTCCTGAAGGACCCGAACTACCAGGGAGAGGCCATGAGCACCGAGCACGTTCGGCAGACGGTGATGGAGTTCGCCAGTGCGGCCGCAAGGGCCAAACGGGCGGGCTACGACTCGGTGGAGATCCACGGGGCCCACGCGGTGCTCATAGGCAATTTTCTTTCACCTTTCTACAATCTGCGTACCGACAGGTACGGCGGCAGCCTGGAACGCCGGATGCGCTTCTGTCTGGAGATCGTAGAGGAAACGCGGAAGGCCGTCGGCGATGACTACCCCATAATCATCCGGCTTTCCGTGGACGAGATGCTCGGGGATCTCGGCAATTCGATCGAGGACTACACGGGCTACATCGTGCCCAGGCTCGTAGAGGCCGGCATCGATTGCTTCGACGTTTCCATGGGATCGGTCCAGCACGTGCCCGACGGCATGTTCCCTTCTCTGTATTATCGACGGGGCTATTTCATGTATCTGGCACGGCTGATCAAGAAAATCGTGCCCGTACCGGTCATCGGGGTGGGCAGGATCAATGACCTGCAGCAGGCCGAGTACCACCTGCAACAGGGCGATTGCGATATCGTCTACATGGGACGCCAGCTTTTCACGGACAACGAAACGCCGAAAAAGTTCTTCGAGGGGCGGGCCGAGGAGACGAGGCGCTGTCTCGGCTGTCTGCAAACGAACGGCGCGAACATATGCATCCCTTGCACGGTCAATCCGGATGTGGGCAATGAGGCGTATTCCAAGCTCGAGCCAGCGGAGGCGAAGAAGCGCGTCGTCATCGCGGGGGCGGGACCGGCCGGCATGGAGGCCGCAAGGATCGCCGCGGAGCGGGGACACGAAGTGATCGTTCTCGAGAAACGGTACTTCACCGGGGGAACGGTGCGCATCCTGGGCAACACCAACCTCATGCACGAGTTCCGCAACCTGAGCCAATATCACAACCACGAACTGAAACGCCTCGGCGTGGATGTGCGGACAGGGGTGGAAGCGACCGCAGACAACATTGCCGCCCTTGAGCCGGACACGGTGCTCGTGGCCTGCGGCGCACAAATGACCATCCCGGAACTCGCGCAGGACAAGCCTTTTGTGATCACCCACGTGGATGCCCTGGAACACAAGTTCAAGCTTGGAAGGAGGGTCATGGTGTATGGCCTCGGCTATGGGGCCGAGCTGGCCATTGCCCTTTACGAGGAGGGACACAAGGTCACCCTGGCCGGCAAGGGGAGCACCGTAGCCACGAACCTGTCTTCCCCGATCCGGCGGCAGTACCTGATGCGGAGACTCGACCCGGACGTGGATCTGGCCATGAAGGACAGCCTCAATATTCGGCTCCTCAAAGGCTCTCAGCTCGTGGCAGTGGACGCTGACGGCTGGGTTACACTGAAGAGGTCAACAGACGATGGAGAAGAGGAGTGCAAGATCCAGGTGGACACGCTCATCATCTCCCTCGGCCGAAAATCGAACAACGCACTGCTTGCCGAGCTCGAGGAAAAGGGCATCGAAGCCGCCGCCATCGGGGATGCCAGGAACATCAGGGAAATCTTCGGCGCCATGGAAGACGCGCACTCGGCAGCAAAGCGCATTTAGCGTCCTTTCCCACAAGAGCTTTCGTCTCGACCCGGGTGACAGCCTCCCCTCGACGGCAGGCTGTCACCGTGGTATTTTGCCTCAAGGGCCTTGGTCTAACGAGGATCACCCGGGGGGCAATCCATGAAGAACACCGACCCATCCCCACCCAGTTATCCGGCATCCATGGTGAACATCACGAACAAGTGCAACTTGCGCTGCAAGCACTGCTTCGTATTTCGTGAAGGCAACCCGAACGAACCGCGAAAAGAGATGGACTCGAAGACCATGCTCGAGAAACTCGAGCAACTTCAGAAGCGGCATCAAATTCGAACCATGGTCTGGATGGGCGGCGAACCCCTCTTGAGGCCCGACGTATTGCGGGAGGGATTGAAGTTCTTCCCGAGAAACCACGTCACAACCAACGGGACGATCGACCTGATCGAATTGCCGAACTGCATCTATGTCATCTCTATCGACGGACCGCCCCAGTTTAGCGACGCCATCCGGGGAGACGGCGTGTTCGACCGCGTAATGAACATGCTATCGCGCGTTCCGGAAACCTTCGGACCGACCCTCATGAGCCAATGCGTCGTGACAAAGACAAACGAAGACGCTCTCGAGGCGTTGGTCGAATGCTTGATACCGACACGCATCGAAGGGCTGACCTTTTCTTTCTACGTGCCTCGAGCTGAAGACGATTCCGAACTCACGTGGGGGTCCCTCGAACGCCGTGACAAGGCCGTGCGTGAAACATTACGGCTGAAAGACAAGTACCCGGACTTCATCTGGAACAATCGACGGACCCTCGAACTGACCCTGTCGAAGAACGCAAAAGCGATCACCGACGATTGTCCTGTCAAGAATTTCATGCTGCCCCTCTACCTGGAAGGCGACGAATTCGTCACTCCCTTCTGTTGCTACGGGAACGACGTTGACTGCGACCTTTGCGGCGCATGGGCCGTGTTCTACATAGCGGCAAGGATGGAGGGAGCAACAACAGAGAACCAAGGTTGAAACCCAGGCTGAACAGAGGAGATCCGACATGGGCAAACCGGTTTTGCGGACAAAGCTGTGTCACATTCTGGGAATCGAATACCCGATCCTGAGCGCGGGCATGGGGCCAAGCCTGGTGGGGGAAAGGACGGGAGCAACGGTTGAGCTCGTGGTCGCCGTCTCCGAAGCCGGTGGGTTGGGCGTTCTCGGGGCCGCGGGCTTCACTATAGACGAGATGAGAGAGGCGATTCGCGAGATACGGAAGCAGACCGATAAGCCTTTCGGGGTGGACCTGCTGCTGCCCGTCCAGACGACCAGCGCCGCGGACATGGACCACGAGGGCCCTCCTAAGGTCCCTCTGAGCGAGATCCTGAAGACCCTGCCCAAGCCACACTACGAATGGATGATGAAGGTCAAGGAGGAAATGGACCTGCCGGACATCGAGGTCATGGTCAACACGCAATCCACCACCGTACGTCCCCACGCGGCTGTGAAGGCCTGCATCGAGGAAAAGGTGCCGCTCTTCTGTGCCGGTCTCGGGAATCCAGGGTTCATGGTCGACGACGCCCATGCTGCCGGGATGAAGGTCCTCGGTCTCTGCGGGAACACGAAGAACGCACGAAGGATTTCTCAGTCCGGGGTGGATCTGGTGGCGGCCCAGGGACACGAAGGCGGCGGGCACACGGGCCGTGTCGGTTCCCTCGCCCTGTGGCCTCAGGCGGTGGACGCGGCGGAGCCTACACCCGTTCTGGCCGCCGGTGGTATCGGTGACGGCAGGGGCCTTGCAGCAGCTCTTGCTGTCGGCTGCGTGGGTGTGTGGGTGGGCACTCGATTCCTCGCGTCGCGCGAAGGTGGCCTCTTGGACGTCCAGAAGGAGGCCATTGTCAAGGCTACCGACGAGGATACCCGCCGTACCTACCTCTACACCGGCAAGACCTCTCGGGCCACCTACAACCGGTTCCACGATCTCTGGGAAACCTCCGGCCTCGACCCCCTGCCCTTCCCCACCCAGATCCTCTTCGCCTCCGGCATGGTGGAAATGTTCACCAGGGCGCAGAAGTTCGAATACGTGGGCCCCTTTGCGGGGCAGGTCTCCGGATTGATTGATGAGATCAAGCCGGCGGCGGAAATCCTGGCGGACATGGTGGAAGGGGCGGTCGACGTCCTCGCCCGCAGGCTACCGGAAGAAGTTACGGCCAAACCATGATGGAAGGAGACGATCCGATGGTCGCTGAATATTTTCAGTACGAGGTAGAAGGTGAAATCGGGATACTCACCCTCAACCGGCCGAAGGTTGTAAACGCCGTAAACAGCCGGATGCTGGAGGAGCTTTACCTATTTTGGCAGGAGAGACAGGAAGACACGGACGTACGGGTCATCATCCTCCGGGGGGCAGGCGAGAAGGGATTCTGCTCCGGCGTCGACGTGAAGGAGGCCACACAGGGGTTTGGAGCCCTCTCGGCGGATACGTCGATTCCGGAGTTGGCATACAACATCCAGAAACGGTGGTCCTCCGTCGTCCGCCTGATGCGCACCTGTCCCCAGCCGATCATCGCGGCGATTCACGGGCCGGCCATGGGCGGAGGCCTCGCCTTTGCCTCGGCTGCCGACGTGCGCCTGGCCACCCCTGACGCCATGTTCTGCGCCCAGTACATCAACATCGGGCTCGGCGGTGCGGATGTAGGTTCCAGCTATTTTCTCTGGCGCATCGTGGGGTGGGGCCGGGCCGCCGAGATGTGCCTGACCGGGGCACAGGTGCCCGCAGACGAGGCCTACCGGATCGGACTGGTAAACCATCTCTATTCCAGGGAGGACCTGATGCCGGCGGCCCTGGAGATGGCCAACGTCATGGTTGGAAAAACGAAGCTGGGACTGCGGCTCACCAAGGATGCGCTCAACGCCGGCCTCAACCTGAGCAGCCTGGAAGATGCGGTCAAGGTGGAGGACCGCAACCAGGTGTATCTCGTATTGAGCGGAGGTCTGAAGCCGGCGCCGAAACGAGGAGACAAGAAATGAGCTACCAGGAATACTTCGGAGAGACCCACAACATCCTGCGACATAGCATTCGGACCTTCATGGAGCGGGAGGTGCACCCCTACATAGACGAATGGGAGGACAAAGAGGAGTTTCCCAGGGAACTCTACAAGAAGGTCGCAGAGGCCGGGCTCACCGGGCTTGGCTACCCGGAAGAGTACGGGGGCACACCGGCGCCGGACGTCTTTCTCAAGGTTGTCTTCATGGAGGAATTTGTACGGTCCCGTTCTGTGGGACTCGTGGCAAGCCTCGGGTCTCACGCCATTGCCCTGCCTCCGATCCTGAACATGGGCACGGACGAACAGAAGAAGCGATTCATACCGCCTGTCCTCGCGGGCGACAAGATCGCCGCCCTCGCCATAACCGAACCCGACGCCGGCTCCGACGTGGCGAGCATCCGGACCCGGGCGGTCCGGGACGGGGACGTGTACGTCGTGAATGGCGCCAAGACATTCATCTCCAGCGGGTGCCGGGCCGACTTCCTGACCACGGCCGTTCGGACGGGTGGCGAGGGGTTCGGCGGGATCAGCATCCTCGTCATAGAGACCGACACCCCGGGGTTCCAGGTGGCCAGGAAGATCCGCAAGATGGGCTGGCATGCCTCCGACACCGGGGAACTGGCCTTCGAGGATTGCCGCGTACCTGTGGCAAACCGAATCGGCGAGGAGGGCAAGGGATTCTACGGAATCATGGAGAACTTCCAGGGGGAGCGCCTCGTAATGGCCGTCGAGGCACACGAGGTGGCACAGATGGCTTACGAGGAGAGCGTGAAATACGCGAAGGAAAGGCAGGCCTTCGGAAAGTCACTGACCGGGTTTCAGGTCACCCGGCACAAGCTGGTCGACATGGCCACGAAGATCAACGTGGCCCGTGAGTTCAATTACCGGGTGGCTGCCAAGATGCAGGCCGGCGAGAATGTCGTCACCGAGGTTTCGATGGCCAAGAACTTTGCCTGCGAGGTGTGCGATCAGGTGGTCTACGATGCGGTGCAGATCCACGGGGGATACGGGTATGCCCGGGAGTATCTCGTCGAAAGGCTCTACAGGGATTCCCGGATCTTGAGCATCGGGGGAGGAACGACCGAGATCATGAAGGAAATCATCGCCAAGACTCTTCAGATCTGATGGCCGATCGTAACCCGATCATCGAGGGCGGGCGGGAGAATGGGATTGGACAAAAAAAAGGCTCCTGTACCGCCCTGGGAATAGAGGAGACGGCACAGGAGCCGAGACTAGACGATCTTGCTAGACTACGCTGACATCAGAGGCAGCGGGGCCTTTCTGTCCCTGGGTAACCACGAACTCGACGCGATCACCTTCATTCAGAGACCTGAACCCTTCTCCCTTGATCTCGTTGTAGTGCACAAATACATCACCCCCGGATTCACGAGCGATGAAGCCGTAACCTTTACTTTCGTTGAACCATTTTACGGTTCCAGTTTCTTTTTCCATCTTTACTAAACCTCCTGGTATACATTGAACGTCTGCTCGTGAAGTTCCGTTCGTTTCCCACATAAAAAAACCGCCCAGATAAGCAAAGTCTGAGCGGTAAGCTTACGCCTTCCAAAACAGAACCCACCCAAATAGAACTTTTACGATACCGCAGAGCCTGACCCCTTGTCAACCGCTACCGTGAGCCGGGTTGCGACAGGACCAATCAAGGGGTAAGGTCGTCTTGACCCCAGGGCCTTCTCTGTGCAAGCTTTGCAGAAGCCTTGGACATTCGAAAATAGAGAGGCCGTCAGTCCGGGGGGATGGACTGGCGGCCAGGGTGAGAGTCGTGACCGGCACTTTTCAGGTGAGCGGTCGCCCTCAGTCCATTAGATTCATCATGATACGTGGGGGATGCACGCAATCAGGGGAGGCCCACCCCATACAAGCGACCATGAAAGGGGGCGCCATGAAGTACAGTACAACTCCACTCTTCGTTGTTCCAATTTTGATAGCGACCATGATCTTGGTCTTAGCTCAACCGTCCCTCTCCGCCACATCCGCGGAAAGGGCAACGCTTCGCGGCGTGACGGCTTTGAATGTAATCGTCACGACCAGGATAGATGACGAAGGCGCCAAGCGGTTGGGCGTCACGGAGGCTCAGATTCAAGCCGATACGGAGGCAACTCTAACAAAAGCGGGCATTAAGGTTGCGAAAAACGTCAGGCCCTACCTTCTCGTGAGCCTTTCGATTATTTCTATCTCCCACCCCGCAGTCGATGGCATTCTCGCCTATGTGTACACGGCACAGATCAAGTTCCGCCAGGGTGCGGTTATCGACTCCACCGGGACACGGGAAAGCGTGACGACCTGGGACGAGACCCGCTTCGGTGCTGCGACACCCACGAAGGACATGAATACGCGAATCAGGACTTCGATAAGAACCCTAGTAGGTGAGTTCGCAAAAGACTACCAGACAGCAAATCATAATTAATACATTACATTAATATATTCATATAACTATTTAATTTATATATATTATTAACTATCAATTAACCTTTAGAAGGCTTGACCATATTCGCGTAGCCGGCGATGAACGGGGACAGGCTAACCTTGTCCACCTCCACATTGATGATCGACGGCTTCCCATTCGCCGCCGCCCGCTTGATGGCCGGCACGATCTCCTCCGGATCGGTGACACGCTCACCGTACCCGTCCCACATGGCAACCATCTTCTCATAGGCCCGCATGTGATGGAGTTCCACATTGCAGTGGCCCTTCTTTTCGACCTCATCCGGCCGGATGAACTTCTCCGTCAGCCTGATCATGCCCCAGGCCGAGTCGTTTGAGATCACGCACACCACCGGGATACCCAGTCTGGCCATGGTGTCCATTTCCATGGCATAGAAGCCGAAACTCCCGTCACCGGTGTACCACAGTACCGGTTTCCGGTTCGCCGCCCACGCTCCGACGGCCAGGCCGGGGCCCGTACCGATCGTGCCGTTTGCACCCGTAGCATGGATCTGGCCCGGACGGTACGCTGTCGCTGCAAGCCCCATCCAGACCGACGCCTCGCCACCGTCGCAGATCAATGTCCAGTCCCGGCCTTCTTTCTCCATGAATCTTGCTACCTCACCGGCACAACGTCCGGGATGACAGGGAATCTCCTTGGCTTGATACGGCTCGGGCAGGGTCGAAGCGTCTCTCTTCGTTGGCGGGCCTACCCATGAAACATCCGCCGGCTCTTCACGCTTGCTCTTGACCGCCTCCAGCAACTGAGCCGCAACCGGGCCCGCTCCACCGACGATCCCGATGTCCGTCCGCAGGTTGAAGCCGATTTGCCGCATATCCGTGTGCACTTGAATGACCTTCGCATCCCCGGGGATCATTCGGCCCGAACCCATTCGGAAATCAAACTTGCAGCCCAGGGCCAGGACCACGTCGGCCATCCCTGCCATGTTCATCTTCAGAAGCGGATTCTCATATTCATCACCGAAGAGCCCCCGGCAGGAGCTACCGGTAACACCCACGGGCATCTTCAAATAGTCTGAAAGCGCCGCAACCGCCCCCGCGTGATCTCCAATACCGAATCGCGCCCCATCGTCGACGAGCACGGCTGGCCGCTCGGCTTTGACCAGGAGTTCTGCTGCCGCATCGATCAGGGAGGGATCCCCGAAGGGAATCGCACCTGTACGATAGTTCAGTGGGAAATTCGTTGTTTCCTCCTCCACGGAGGCAAATACCAGGTCGGTAGGAATCTCCAGATAGACCGGCCCCGGGGTTGAATCCAGGGCGTGCCGAAAGGCTATGGACACATACTCCGGGATGCGCTCTGTGCTCGTGACCTTGCGCGCCCACTTGGAGCATGTCTTCATCACATTCAGGGTCGACATGTCCTGCAGATCCCCGGTGTCTCTCATTCCCATCGCTACCGCACCCCCAATCTGAAGAAGGGGGATGCCCAGCGACTCTGCTTCCATCATGCCCGCCGGTGTATTCCCAACTCCCGGCCCTGCAGTCGTCACTACCACCGCGGCTTTTCCAGAGGCCCGCGTGTAGGCGATGGCTGCATAGATTGCCGCACATTCATGACGCATGTCGACAATTTCGATCCCCGCATTTCGCATCCCGTAGAAGATCGGCATGATGTGCCCGCCGCACAGAACAAACGCCTTCTCCACGCCCTCATTCGCCAGGGCCTTGCCAACCAGCGCTCCACCGTCAACCATACCCATTTCTGTTCTCTCCTATCTGATTATTTGTATACATCAATTAGGGTCCATAATACTCGGTTTTTGTCAACCTCTGCC
>RCNG010000101.1_pt1 | contig 32342 bp, 32 predicted proteins | sample 2041371 | NCBI WGS metagenome assembly RCNG01 (sample SAMN09708227, study PRJNA481090) | Marine sediment metagenome, whole genome shotgun sequencing project. | biome: marine sediment; feature: ocean; material: sediment; isolation source: Sewage treatment plant 1 marine sediment (STP1) ... | reverse complement strand
TGTCAGCCAGCTGATAAATCAGGTCGAAGTTCTCTTCACTGGCCAGCGCTCGGCCACCTGCAACGACCTTCGTCGCAGTCTGCAAGTCCGGTCGATCTGATGCCCCCGATTGCAACTCGACGAAGCGAGTATGCATCGGCAATTCAACCGCGACGTCCCGACTTTCAACCTCAGCCGAATTGCCATTCGTGGCGGCGGGGTAGGATGCAGTCCGCACTGTCGCAACGATGATCGAATCGCCAGGCGCTTCAACGGTCGCGACAGCGTTACCCGCATAGGTCGGACGCTTAAATGTGTGGCTGCTTTCAGCTTTCATGATGTCGCTGATCTGATTGACGCCAAGCAAGGCGGCCACGCGTGGCATCAGATCTTTGCCGAATGTCGTCGATGGAGCAAATACATGCGTGTAGTCGGCGGCAAGCGCAGCAAGTTGCGGTGCGAGAATAGCGGCAATGGCGTTTTCGTTCTCCGGACGCTCGACAGTCAGGACGCGAGATACGGAATCTATTTCTGCCGCCTGCGCTGCCACATCGGCGCAAGCCGCCCCCAGAACAACAATATCGATGCCCGCGCCATCAATGCTCGTGGCACAAGAAACGGTCTTCGCGGTGCTCGGATTAAGCGCTGAGCCATCGTGCTCAGCAACGATTAGAATTTTCGACATTACGCGAGTCCTTTATCTTTAAGTGCAGCGACCAATCCAGCAACATCATCAACCATTACGCCACGTTCTCGTTCGGCCGGCGGCTCGTATCCAAGTTCCTTGATGGCAGGCCCGGGCTCAACACCAAAGTCAGCCAGCGGTGTTTGCTCCAATGGCTTTTTCTTAGCCTTCATGATGTCCGGTAGCTTCACGTAGCGCGGTTCATTCATCCGCAGGTCAACGGAAATGACGGCAGGTAAATCAACTTCAACAATCTCGAGGCCCGAATCGACTTCGCGAGTAACTTTCGCCTTTTCGCCGTCGAAATCTATGTGCGAGGCGAAGGTTGCCTGAGGGCGCCCCCAGATCGCTGCCAACATCTGGCCGGTTTGACTGTTGTCATTGTCGATCGCCTGCTTGCCGAGGAGAACGAGATCGATACTCTCTCGGTCAACGATCGCTTTTAGGATTCGAGCGACGGTGAGGGGATCGACGGCACTCTCGGACTCGACCAGAATTGCGCGATCAGCGCCCATTGCCAGGCCGGTACGCAGTTGCTGCTGTGCGTCTCCTGACCCGACGGACACGACAATGACTTCAGTTGCATCACCCCGATCTTTGATTTGCAGCGCTTCTTCCAATGCTATTTCGTCAAAAGGATTGATGCTCATTTTGACACCGTCCGTTTCGACGCCGGTGCCGTCATTCTTGACCCGAACCCGAACGTTGTAATCAACAACGCGTTTCAGGCCAACCAAAATCTTGTCCACTGTTTTGCTCCTTTTTATAGCGGGCGAGACCGCCACTCTATTTCGCGGCCCGGTATTGTCCAATACGTAGTGACTGCACACAACACCGAATCTCGATCTGGGTCCGATTTCGCCCGTTAGGGATCAAAACCGCTGCGGATTTGTCGTAAACTTAATGCGGTAGACGATAAACTACTGGGGCTGACCGGATCTGTCGCAGAGGTGACTTCGAAAGCAGGCAGGGGTTAGAAAGAGGAGTTAACATGTTTGTAAAACAAATAGTTATACTCGGTATCTCATGTAGTTTATTAGCTTGTGCGGGCTCAACTGAAGGGCCCGACGGGGCGCGGAACGAGGCCCGCAACAGCCGTTCGGATTGCATCTTCAGATCAAGTATCCGAGGATATAGCGTTCTGGATGAGTCGAATCTCGTCATCGAGGCTTCGGGACGCCATAAATACCATGTCGTGCTGTACCGGCGCGCCATTGGAATCCGGTCTTCCTGGAGCATCGGCTTTGATTCGCGGGACAGTAGAATCTGCTCGGGTTTCAGCGAGGTGATATTCGACGGCCATCTGGATAATGAGTCGATCCGAATTTCATCGATTCGGAAGATCACGCCGGCAGAACATGATGATCTTCTGATTCAGTTCGGATTGAAGGAACCGGAAATTCAACAAGCACCTGCGCCCAATGCAGTACAGGGCGCAGAGGTAGAAGAGCTGGACCCAGCTGCCTCTGACAATTCGTCGGGCGACTGAGTCACGCAATCCGCAATCTCCGTGCGGACCCGCCCGACCAACCGATTTCGGTTGGTCGGGTTTTTATTGCCCGCCAATCACGTTGTTTCGCTAACATTGTTGGTCGGGTTCGTTTGAAGGCCAAGCTATGTCTGCTCCCTTAGATAACATTCGCGTACTGGATATGAGCCGCATTCTGGCCGGTCCCTGGGCGGGTCAGCTATTGGGTGATTACGGCGCGGACGTTGTCAAAATTGAACGACCCGGCGAGGGCGACGACACACGGCATTGGGGTCCTCCCTGGCTCAACGGGCAGGAAGGCGAATCGGCCTATTATCTTGCGGCCAATAGAAACAAGCGCTCTGTCACCGTCAATATCGCAGTCGAGGCTGGTCAGAACCTGATCAAAGAGTTAGCGCAGCACGCTGATGTTCTGCTGGAAAACTACAAGGTTGGGACGCTATCGCGTTATGGGTTGGGGCCGGCCGACTTGCTGGACTTGAATCCTCGCCTGATCTACTGCTCAGTATCGGCATTTGGCCAAACAGGCTCGCGGGCACGAGAGCCGGGTTACGATGCGATGATACAAGCATCGGCTGGATTGATGAGCATAACAGGGCCGTCCGAGGACGAGGGTGGTGGCCCGCAGAAAGTGGGCGTCGCGATCAGTGACATTATGGCGGGAATGTACGCGACAACAGCGATTCTGGCGGCGTTGAATGCACGACAGGCAAGCGGCTGCGGTCAGCACATCGATGTCCCTCTATACGACAGTCAGGTGGCGTGGCTGGCCAATCAAAACATGAATTTCCTCGTTGGCGGTGAGGTACCCAGACGAATGGGGACGGCGCACCCCAATCTGGTGCCGTATCAGACGTTCGCGACTCGAGATGGCCATCTGACGCTGACAGTCGGCAACGACCGGCAATTTGCCAGCTGCTGCTCGGCGCTTGATCTGGAAACGCTGGCTAAGGACTCTCGCTTCAGCACAATGAGCGATCGAATTGATAACCGGGGTAGTCTGATTCCATTGCTCGAGCGAAAGCTCAAAGAGCGAGATACAGGCGACTGGTTGGCCGCGCTGAGCTCGCAGGGTGTTCCGGCCGGTCCTGTTAATGACATTGGCGAGGTATTGACGAATGACCATGCCAAAGAACGCAATCTGGTGCGTTATCTGACGAACGGCGCCGATCAAACGGTCCCAACGGTGTCGAACCCGGTTGTCTTTGAAGATACGCCTGTTTGCTACGATAAAGCGCCGCCGCTTCTGGGTGAACATACAAAAGAGGTACTGCGAGAATGGTTGGGTTACTCTGACGCGAAAATCCAGTCACTCTCTCAGGACGACGCTATTTAGCCGGACCGTTATGCGAATCGAAAGCAGCAAAGTACTCCAGGACGTTCGCTATGAAATACGCGGACAACTCTCAAATCACGCGCTCGAGCTCGAGAAGCGTGGCTATGAAATCATATCCCTGAATATAGGCAACCCGGGGCTGTTCGGATTTCGAACGCCGGAAACAATGCGTCTGGCAATGATTGAGAACCTGGGCCAGGCCGAACCCTATTGTCATCAAAAAGGTATCTTCCCAGCTCGCGAAGCGATCGTGATGCAACAACAAAATCGTGGCATCGAGGGCGTCACGGCTGATGAGGTGTTCATTGGTAACGGCGTTAGCGAACTGATCGACTTGTCCTTGCGCGCTTTGTTGAATCCGGGCGACGAAGTCCTGGTGCCAAGCCCGGATTATCCCTTGTGGAGCGCGGCCGTCGCGCTAAACGGCGGTACGGCTGTCCATTACCCCTGTGACAAGGACAATGCTTTCCTTCCTGATCTCGAAAAGATGGAAAGCCTGATCACGAAAAGTACAAGGGCCATCGTTGTAATCAATCCGAACAATCCGACCGGAGCCGTCTACGATCGCGAGACGCTGGAACGAATTGTGAGTATCGCGACAAAGCACGGCCTGGTTCTGATGTCGGACGAGATATACGACCAAATGGTCTACGACGACGCCGAGTTCATTCCAATGGCGACGCTGGTAACGGACACGGTCTGCCTGACATTTTCCGGACTCTCGAAAATATATCGCGCCTGCGGATATCGAGTCGGGTGGGCGATTTTCAGCGGCGACCTCGATCGAGCGACTGACTACATACACGGTATGGAACTGCTCTCCGCATTGCGCCTTTGCAGCAACGTGCCGGGCCAATGGGCCGTGCAGACCGCGCTCGGAGGCTTCCAGAGCATCAACCATCTCGTTGCGCCGGGCGGTCGTCTGTATCAGTCGAGGCAAGCGGTGATCGATAGAGTGGCCGAGAGTAAGTACCTACATCTGGAGCGGCCCATGGGGGCCATGTACGCGTTTCTGCGCCTCGACGAGCGTTTCGCCGGCAAGTTGGATGATGAGGCCTTCGCGTTGGAGCTACTGGAGCGTTATCACGTGCTGGTCGCACCCGGTAGCAGCTTTAATACGCCGTATTCGGATCACTTTCGAATCACAACGCTTCCCGATACGGAAACGCTTGATATCGTATTTGACCGAATTGATGAATGCCTACAGCAGTACTGTTAAACGATGTATGACTGGTTACCCGATTCGCTCGCCAATTCCGGGACGGTAGTCACCGCCAATCGGCGCCTCGCGCGAATACTCTCGGACGAATACGCGAACCGGCAATTGGCTGCGGGAAAAAAGGCATGGTCCAGCCCGGCTATTTTCGCGTGGCAGGACTGGCTGGTCGAGCTCTCCAACAATGCTCTCGAGCAGGAGCAGCTGCCAACTCGAATTAATGCACATCAAAGCCAGGTACTTTGGGAGCGCTGCCTTCTGAAGGAAATTGACGACTCCGAGACGAGTATCACGTCCCTCGTCAGGCTTTCCCGAGAAACAAGACAGCGATTGGCCGACTGGCAGGTTTCGATTGGCGAGGTCGCGCGGATGGCGCAGAGCGACGACCATCGAGTGTTTGCGTCCGTGTCAGGACGCTTTCTCGGCCTGCTTGAGCGTGAAAACTGGGTTGACGATGCGGGTTTGGCCGAATTCGTTCTGTCTTTGATCGTCGAACAAAAAATCCTGCTGTCGGGTCGCTACACCTTCGCGGGCTTCGAGCGACAGCGCCCGATACTGAAATCCTTGCAGGAAGCTATGACTGCGGCTGGCGTCGAAGTCTGCGCATTGCCGAACCCGGACGCTCAGGGTGAATGTATCCTTGGTCAGTTCGAGACCACTGCCGCAGAATTGCGTGCGGCCGGTGCATGGGCACGCGAACGACTCGAAAAACACCCGGAAGCAAGAATTGCAATCATCGCCAACGGCCTGGACAAGGAGGCCGACTCGATCGCACGGCACGTGCGCGAAGGCGCAACTCCGGGGTGGCAGCACGGCCATCCGACTATTTTTGAAGCCGTCAATGTTTCGTACGGGCAACCGCTGTCTGATTACCCGGCAATCGCTGTGGCTCTGCTATTGCTGCGATGGCTTGTGCGGGACTTGTCGTCAGGCGATGTGAGCGTGTTGCTGCGCTCAGCATTGTTAGGGTCGAATGATACGGCGGACAACGTAGCCGGTCGGAGCAGGCTTGAGTTGAAGCTTCGGCAACTGCCCGATCGGAAATGGTCACCGTCGATGATTACTGCTGAATTTCGGGGTCGGGATGACGGCGAGATCACGAACGACTGGATGTCCTTGCTCGCAGCATTCAGCAAACGGCGGCGAGAGTTACCCAAGTCCGCGACGCCTGCTGCCTGGGCCGAATTTATCGACGAGATTTTGAGGTCGTTTAACTGGCCCGGGCCGGGATCGATGAATAGTGCTGAATTTCAGCTGATAAATCGATGGCGCGAGTTATTGAATGAATTCGCCCGGCTGGGCCTGGTTTGTTCGACCTTGAGTGCCAGCGCGGCTATTGCGCGGGTAGAACTGATGGCAAGCGAGACCGTTTTTCAGCCCGAATCCGGCGATGCAGCTATTCAACTGATGGGGGCACTGGAAGCGTCCGGTTCGCAGTTCGACGGAGTTTGGATCACGGGTGTTAGCACCGCGAACTGGCCGCCGGCGGGTACCCCCTCGGCCATGGTATCGCGACGCCTGCAGGAGAAATACGGCATGCCGGACTGTACTCCGGCCGACACGTATCAATACGCCGATCAGGTCTTGCGGAATCTGATCGCTTCGGCTGAAGATGTCGTTTGCAGCTTTGCTCTCACTATCGATGATGCAGAGCAAACCGCGAGCGAATTACTGACCCCACTGCTCACAAGCGTCGAGCAAAACGTCAAAGATCCCGGTTGGTACGCTTCGACACTACGCACCCGTTCCGAGGTGGTTGCGACCAAAGATATCGTTCCTGTTGTCGCGGAGGGTGAAAAGATCTCGGGGGGTGCAGGCACTATTCAGCGTCAGATTCTTAGTCCGATTTCGGCGTTTGTGCATGGACGAATGGGCGCTCGCGTCATCTATCCGCAAGCGGTCGGGATTCCTGCGCCCATGCGCGGGAACCTGATTCACGACGCACTGTACAAACTGTATCTTGATTTACCGGCGAGCCAGGAAATCCGGATGTGGGCGGGCGAAGAACTTGATAGTCGTATTGCGATGGCAATCGATTTCGCTTTTTCTCGCCACGAAAAAAATGTTGATGCCGTGCTGCAACAATTGCTATTGCTTGAGCGCAGTCGAATTGCTGAATTGCTGCGACAATTCGTAGCGATTGACGGTAACCGCGACACTTTTCGAATTGCGGGTGTGGAGGGCACGTTCGAATTTGTCGCCGGGCACATTCGATTGCCTTTGCGCTTTGATCGCATTGACGAGTTTGATGATGGAACGATCGCAATTCTTGATTACAAGACCGGATCAAAAAAGACGCTCCTCAATCGTGACAACGAAGCGCAGGAGATCCAGCTTTTCGTTTATGCCTCCGCCACGGACGCGCCTGTTTCAGCGCTGGCACTGGTCAATGTCGATAGTCGCGAAATAGTTCTTGAAGGCGCGGGTCGTGGCTTCACGGAGGGTGATGAGTGGCCTGAGCTTCTAAGCCGAATCAAGGCTGAGATCTCCGCAGCCTGTGCGGAAATGTCGGGCGGCGATGTGCGGCTCAATATCGAGCAAGGCATCAAATCCGCCAGGCCGTTGAATCTCTTGACGCGTTATACCGAGTTGCGCCGCGATCATGCTTGAGGTGAATGACGAACAACTGCTGCAGGACGATCGCCAGGCGCGAATTGACGCTCTCGATGTTACGCGATGCTTCATCGTCCAGGCCCCGGCCGGGTCTGGCAAAACCGAATTATTGATTCAGCGCTACCTGAGTCTTTTGTCCGTCGTGGACAACCCTGAAGAAGTTGTCGCGATTACATTTACTCGTAAAGCGGCCGCGGAAATGCAGCTTCGGGTGCTGCAAGCGTTGAGCCGGCGATTGGCGGAAGAAGAGCCCAACGAGGATCACGAACGCAAGACCTACGCGCTTGCCGGAGAGGCGCTCGCCAAGAGCGATGCTTTGGGCTGGAATCTCGTCGGAAACCCGCGGCGCTTGCGAATTCTGACACTCGATGCCTTGAACGCATCGATCGCCAGAGCACGACCTTTAAGCGCCTCCGGTAGTGGTGCACGAATTGTTGTCGGTGCGGAGCTGAAAGCTGTTCACCGGGCAGCGGCAATTGCGACGCTGGATTGGCTCGCGGAAACAGGCGAGCTGCAGGAAGCCACAGCCGAGGTATTGCGCCACGTCGACAACAACACCTGGTTATACGCTTCCTATCTGGCCCAGATGCTCGCCACCCGGGACCAGTGGCTGCCGTTCGTTGGTTCCGGTCGCTTGTCGGATTCGGATGCTGCTGCGTTACGGAAAAGATTCGAAGAAAGTCTGGAATTCGCGGTCACTGATCATTTGCAGAGAGCGGCGTCTGGCTTGGACGCGGGTACGTATGAGGAACTTGGCGGACTGCTCACCTATGCAGCCGACAGTCTGATCGAGTTGGGTGTAAGCACAAGTCCCATTTGCGCGCTTGCAGGGCTTGAACGCATGCCTAAACCGGTGACGGAAGAAATTTCGCAATGGAAAGGTCTCGCCGAACTGGTCCTGACGCAAAAAGGCGAGTTCCGAAAAAGGGTCGACAAGCGACAGGGTTTCCCACCGGGGAACAAGCCGCGTAAGGATGCCATGCATGCCGTGCTGGAAAGCCTGGCAGCCAGCGATGGTTTGGCAGATCGGCTGAAAGACGTGCCGAAACTACCGCCCGTCACGTACTCCGACGAGCAATGGCGAGTCTTGCTCGCCTTGTTTCGATTGTTGCCGTTAGCGGTAACGGAACTGAAGCGCTTGTTCAGTGAACAGGGGATTGCAGACCATATTGAAATCGCGATGACGGCGAGTACCGCATTGGGAACCGCTGAGAATCCGGGTGATATCGCGCTGTTACTCGATTACCAGATCAAGCATTTGCTGGTTGATGAAATGCAGGACACGTCCGCGGCCCAATATCGAATATTGGAAACGCTAACGGGTGGTTGGGAGGCGGGCGACGGACGCAGCCTGTATTGCGTCGGCGATCCGATGCAGTCGATTTACCGATTTCGGAATGCGGAAGTCGGTCAGTTTCTGCTCGCTCGTAAACACGGTCTTGGCCACATCCAGCTCGAACCACTTTTACTGCGACGAAACTTTCGATCCGGAGAATGGCTGGTCGATTGGTTCAATACTGTCTTTCCAGGCATTCTCGCGCTAAACGATGACCCACTGCGTGGCGCTGTTTCCTATTCGGAAGCCGTACCGGTTGATCACCTCAGTGGGCAGGGGACTTGCGAGGTCCATCCGATATTTGGTGCCAGTACGGAAGATGAAGCGAACGCGGGTTGCCGAGTCATTGCGGATACGTTATCGCAACACCCAAACGATGATATGGCAGTTCTTGTTCGAGGAAGGACTCAGTTACCACAGCTACTGGCGGAACTAAGAACCGCCGGTATTCCTTACAGGGCGGTGGAGATCGACCGTCTCACGGACTTGCCAGAAATTATTGATCTCCTGGCGCTCACTCGAGCCGCGGCACATCAAGGTGATCGTATTGCCTGGCTGGGTTTGTTGCGATCTCCATGGATTGGGCTGCAATGGTCAGACTTGCATGCTCTGGTACACAATGACTCCCAACGAACCGTGTGGGAGCTGCTGCAGGACGAGGAACGCCTCTCGGAACTGTCGGAATACGCTCGGGAATCCATTGAGTCTTCGCGAACGGTACTGGCCTCACTGGTAATGCCGCGCCGAGCGCAAAGTCTGAGGGACCTTGTCGAGAAAGCCTGGTTTGCACTGGGCGGTCCTGCGATCGTGGATGATGAGTATGCCATCGAGAATATTTATCGATATCTCGACGTACTTGGAAAACTCACGAAGGCTGGCACCTTGGTCGATGTTGCGGAGCTCGAATCAACGCTCGACCTGGAACGGGTTTCCAGTAACGACAACGCCCGTTTACAAATAATGACGATGCATCGAGCCAAGGGTCTGCAGTTCGATCATGTCCTGCTGTTCGGACTGGGGCGGCAGCCTGGTCATGGCGATCGCAGCGTGTTGTCGTGGTTCGACTCGCCAATCGAGCATGGCGCGGAACGCAAAGTCATCAGTCCTGTGGGGCCTCGTGCCGAGATCGATAACGATCCCGTTCATCGCTACATCGAACTCACCGAAGCCGAGAAAGACCGGCATGAACAGGCACGCCTGCTCTATGTTGCCTGTACGCGAGCAAAAAACTCACTACACATCATGGGCAATACGGCGGTATCAGCCGACGGTGATTCCTTCAAGCCCGCGAGAAGTGACAGCCTCTTGCATTTGCTCTGGCCGGCTGTCGAACGCGAGTTTGCGGTAGGTTTTGAAAGCCACATCTCGCCAACAGTCACTGCGAACGAGACCATTTGGGTGAATCCGGCATTGCGTCGTTTGTCAGCTCCCTGGGCGTTACCTGATGTCGAGTTGCTGCCCGGCACATCGACACACACGGAGGCTGAACTCACGAACAACGAGGTTGAATTTTACTGGGTCGGAAGCGATGCCAGAATCGCCGGTACATTGGTGCATCGTTGGTTACAGCTGATGGCGCGAGAACCGGTGGATGGTCGCACAACAGACCAGAGTTACCGCCACGAAGTAACGGCCCGTTGGTTGAGCGAATCGGGAATTACGGGAGACAACGCCGCGTTGATTGCGAGCAGAGTTGAGGCGGCAGTCAGTGCCACGTCAGGCGATCAAAAAGGCCGCTGGATCCTGCACGGTGATGGCCACACTGAACTCGGCCTGACCGGTTTGTACGAAGGCGAACTGACGTCAGTCATTCTTGATCGGGTTCGCATAGACGATGACGGTACGCACTGGATAATTGATTATAAAACCAGCTCACATGAGGGCGGCAATCTCGATGGATTCCTCAGTGCAGAGGTAACTCGCTATGAACCGCAGTTGGCACGATATGCTTCGCTGTATCGCGACTGGTCCGCGCAGAATGTCCGATGTGCCTTGTATTTTCCGCTCTTGAAATCGTTCGTCGAAGTGACGGTTTAGAGAATACCTTCGAGGCGAATTTCCTGCTGCCCTCGTTCGTTGGGTGGCGGCAAGAACTTCTTCATCCGCTGTCGTAGCGATTCCGGTGTGTCAGGTTTGGCGATGACCTGACCGATAAACTCAAACGATCGGTCTTTCCGTACCTGGATACTACCGGCCAATTCGACCACGCCGTCGGTGTCCTCGATACTTGCCGCGATGCCATTATTCTGCGTAAAAAACTGGGCCTCGAAACCGCCAAGCGGCTCGCGAGTGATCGTTGGCACTACGAGATTCGCAACCTGCAAGGTCCCATCCGCCACTACGGCCAGGTTGTCGACAATCTCGACGCGTTCGAAGTTGAAACTGCTGCTGCCTCGCAAACCTCGAATATTCGCTACATCTTCGAAAAGCTCCAACGGAACCGCAGCGGTTAAGTTCGTTAGTGAAATTCCGCCGCCGAATCCGAGATTGATGTCGGACTCAAGGAATCCGGAAACCGGCGTCGCGCTTATCCGGTAAGACAGTTTTCCGGTGAACAGACGCAGCGCATTGATGCTCCAGTTCACGTCGCGACAATACATGCCGCCTACGGATGCCTCATCAGCGCTGCCGGACCAGACGGAGCCCTCGATGCCGGCTATGGCGATCTCAGAAGGCACAAACCAGTGAATGGCGACTCTCGCCGGAAACATCACAAGCAAACCGATGAGTAAGCTTAGTACGCCGGTCATGATCAGACCGCGTTTCGAGCGAATCAAAGAGCGCGCTCCAATGTTAGCGTTGCATTAACTCGCCCGGATGAGGCTTGATTGCCGGTTGAAAAGCTTCCGGCTTGTACGTGCATGGCGTATTGCTCACTTAAGTCTCCCAGCCACAGCACCAATTCATCAAATGCAACGTTCTCGAACTCAACTCGAATGCCGTCGCCGGCGGTCGGTTGGCTGCGACGCAGGTATCGATCAAGACCACGACTGGTTAGTGTCTGATCGACGATGATGATCGGCGTTTTCTGGCTGCCCAGAATCGCGGCGGGTTGATTTTGTCCGTCACTCGAGTTCACTGTTCGCATCGGACGCAGGTCGGTAAGGGAACGCTGCCAGTTATCGACATCGGCCTTCAGCATATCGTGCTTGTTGTCCAGAGGCGCCCAGCCCAGGCCATAAAGCAATCCGACGATGACGACGATGGCTCCCGCCGACACGAAATTGCGCTCTCGCGCCTCAAGGGAGTCGAACCAGTCTTTCATGAGCCGGTCTCCCTGATCTGAATGCGGCCATTGATCTGATCGGCAACCTGATCTGTCGATTGAATCGATGCCTGAAAGCGTCCGGAGGCACTGACGGCTTTTTGGATGTTATCGAGTGTTGCAACATCAGGAGCGATCAGGCGCAAATCAATGACGCCAGCCCGATAGCTTATCGCCTCAATGCTTGCGCCTGAATTTGCCGCCATGGCCGCGCCCAGTTCCCGCAGACTTGGCAGGAATACTTGTGGTGAGGTCGAAGAACCCATGCTCCGACGTAATGAATTCACAATCGCGACGGGGTCAACAATTTCTCGCGTGTCATCAGGGCGAATGCTGTGATACTCGGCATTGAATTGCGCTCGCAACGCTGATTCGTCCTGAAGTAACTGGTAGTAGCCAACGCCTTTGAGCGACATGGCCACGATGGCGAGGCCGATAAGCAACATCGCTGCCGTCTTCCAGGGCCTGAAAAGCGTCGCATACTCCGTCTTCCTTCCGTACTTGCCCTGCAGAAGATTAACGCCGTGCCCTGCGGCGACGGTTACAGCAAGCTTCGGTAATACGCCATCGGGTAGCACATTGACATCGACGCTGTGAAGTTCATGACGTAATGCGATCCAGTCGTGCGACAACTCGGCTTCCATTTCCGGCGTACAAAACGCCAGTAAGTGGCCCGAGTTTTCTTCGTCCTCTGACTCCTTTTCGTCTAACTGACCGGCGAACACCAAGACTTCGCTCGGTTTGACCCCCTGCATGACAAAATCGGCGTCTGCACCGTCATTGAACATAACAGTATCGTTTTCGACCAAGACCGACATCGTTCCCGGTATTTTTGCAAGCCCGTGGCTGTCCGGGACGACGATAGCGGGCTCGATTCCGACGTCCTGCAAGCGCTGCATCCAGTCGGCCATTTTGGCGTCCGAAACAACCACCACCGGCATGCGGTTGCCGTCTTGTCGTTCGCCAACGGAAAAATGCAGATCCTCAACATCCTCCGCCAGATTCTCTTCAAGTGCGAAGGGCAGGGCCGCTTTGATTTTTGCAGCCGACCGCGCCGGAATGTGTACTGATGTGGACAGCAGATCAACAGATGGCACCAATACGATGACAGAGCGCTTTGCGCTCGCAGCGGCAGCTTGTTCCAGATTCCCGCTGGAAACACCGCCCAGGCGGGTTCCATTGCTGTCGGCCATGACCCACTGGACGGACGAGCTATCGGCGCTTAGCCGTATGACGACATATTCGGTCATGCTTAGATGGTTCCCAGACTGCGCAAAATCGTCGTCACTGGGCCGCCATTGGGCGCCCTCAACAACACGCTGTAGTAAGTGACACGAACGGTATCAATCTGCACGACAGCCTTCAATTGAAAATAGCTGCTGGTTTCGGTGATTTGCTGAATCATGTCTTCGCTCACCAGCGTTGAAAACGTCTGCGCGTAGTCTGCGAAGCCAGCTTCTTCGCGTTGCGACAGTAATTCTTCGACGGTTGTGGGGTCGAGATTTTCGCCTAGCGACTGCAAAACAGCGGGCGTTGCCGTATTCACGTTGATTTGTGTCCGGCCGGGCAGGGCTGTCACGTGCGGCAAGAGAATGTCGAAACTTGCCTTATCCATCCCTTCCAGCGCGGCCAATTCCGTGATGTTCGATAGTGGGCGATTGTAGGTCCGATACGGCGGCGTCAAGCCCGTATAAATCGAATCTTCCGCACCATCGGGGAAGCTCGCTTCCTGATCGGCATCTATCCAGTCTGCGGTAGCCCCGGCAAATCGCGTATCCAGACCCAGAGCGAGCAGGAGCCGACTAAACTGCTCAAGTACAATCTCGTCGACCTCGCCATTGGGCGCGATCAGGTTGTTGACATTGAATCGCCCTTGCAAGTCTTCGATGTTTCCGGTCACCGCTCCTTGAACGGAGTCGTTATCGACGGGCAGTCCGGGCAGCTCGCTTGCCCAAAGTTCTCCAAGATGATCCGTTTGGCTCTCGATCGCATCGTCCCGGAGAATATTCCGGATCCAGCTTTCGGCACCCAGCGCGACCTGAGCACCTTGTTCGTGGAACAGGAGGACCATCGTGCGTCGTACGTCCAGCGCATTATTCCAGGCAAGCCCAGCGGCCAATGATGCCGTTATTGCTGTAATGAGCATCGCTGTAATCAGCGCGACACCTCGGGAGCGGGCAGGCGTGTTCATGAAGCTACCTCGATAAGGCGGCGGATTTCACCATCACCCTCGAGTGTCAGAATTATTTCAACCGCACGCGGCCGCAGACTTGAGGCATTCGATCCTTCCATGCCGCCTGGTGGCCATTGATTTGTTGTTGCACCGTTGTCCTGCAGGATTCGAAATTCCAGGCTTTCCACACCATCCAGTATTTCAGTTGAAATCGCGTTATTGGAATAGGTCGTATCGAGCACTACGTAGTACACACGAAACAACTTACCGTCCTCCAGCAGGTAGACGCTTCGTTGCTGCGTACTTCTGGGCAGGCCGGCCGGATTACTCCAGCCACCATGCGTCACCGCGAGTGCAAATTGATTCGTCGCCGAGATCATTACTGCCGGCATATAGCCGTCGCCGAGTTCGTTTCGGACCGGACGGGGTGATGCGCTCGCAAGATCTGTGCTCAGATAACGCATTGTGCGTTGCACGGCCTGCAGACGATCCATACGTTTGTTCAACATTTCAGCGTTCGATAAGGTCTGACCCAATGCCATGTAGGCGAGGATTGTCAGCACGCCGAAAATTGCCATGGCGACGAGCACTTCGATCAGGGTGAAGCCTTGAGATCGTGCTGCTCTCATGCCTCGGGACCGCCTTCGTCTTGCGCGTCCGGACTGACCGGCGCGATCGACCAGGCTCGATTCGCTTCACCGGGCGCGCCCGGCGGGCCGACAAAACCGGTTACGCTTCGTATGACGTCTTCATTGCCCGCAAACGATACTGAAACATCGATGCGATAAAGATCATCAACGCCGGTCTCCGAGATCACTGCTCGCCAGGCCCATTCCGCGTTGGCATATTGTACCTCGCCGTTGCTCGCCCCAACGTCCGGTGTCTCGCTCGCAAGCCGAAACTCTGCGATTCGATTCTGCGCGATCCAGCTTGCGTACGTCCTGTCTCTCATGGCCTGAGAGGCGTCGATCATCTGACTCATACTGGCGGTCACGGCGGTTAGCGACAATGCAACAATCACGAGTGCCACCATTACTTCGATTAACGTGAAGCCGTTTTGACGTTGCGCGACCATCGTCTATTCCTCGTCCTGGCTGAGGATTTCAACCATACCGAGGGCATCCCCACGCAGCACGACTCGTTCGTCGTCGAACGCGCGCCAGATGTGCAGTTCAAACGGTGTTGTATCGCCGCTTGAATAGATCAACAGGTGTGGCGAATAAGATTCCGCACTGCCGCGATCGCTGTCCTCGTCGGGGTCTTCGAGGGACTCAGGGTCCGCCACGAGTACGATGCGCTTATCTTCGAGATAGAGTTCAAACTCGACATCTTCCGGCAGAACTCGAAGCCGCAGAGTCTCATCGCCAGGTACTTCAGCCCAACGCGCGCCGTATGCGTCGTATTCGACAAAGCGATAGCTCGACGTCATGAGTTCGATACCAAACTCTCGACCCTGCATCGAGGCTTCGTCTCGAACGAGTTCAGCCAGCGCGCCAAAGCGCCTTGCTTCCGTCTGCATATCTCGATCGTTGCCCATAATTCCGAATGACAGCATCGTGATTGACACCACAGTCGAAACAATCACCAGAACGACCAGTATTTCGATCAGTGTGAAACCGGTGGAAAATCGTGAGCTACGCATCGTTAGCGTCTTGGATAGCGAATGGTCCGAGGGATCAGGACTATTGCGGTTCCCAGTTTCCAATATCCGCATCGAGATCTTCACCACCCGGACGACCATCACGCCCCAGAGTGTAGATATCGAGTTCGCCGTTAACACCTGGGTTCAGGTATTGATAGGGGTTACCCCAGGGATCCTTCGGCAGACGGTCCAGATAGCCACCTGACTTCCAGTTCTTAACATTTGGATCGTTGGGTTTGGTTACCAGGGCCTCCAGACCCTGTTCGCTGGTCGGGTAGGCAAAGTTGTCGAGTCGATAAAACTTGAGCGCGGATCCGATGTTGCTGATCTCGGCATGGGCCTTGGTAATCTGCGCATCATCAACGCGGCCAATGACGTTTGGCGCCACGATGGCGGCGAGAATTCCAATAATAATGACCACGACCATTATCTCGATCAGTGTAAAACCGCGTTGCCGGCGACTAGCTATTTCCATGTGCCTCACTACTGTACTCCAGGACGTCAGATTGACTCACTCTTTGATTAAACGTCAGTATACCAAACATGGGGTTACACAATTCGAATGTAGGCATTGAAAAAGCGGCGGTAAACGTGTGGCTGATTCCGGCGGCAATCATCGCTATTTCAGTGTTATTCCTGTTCGGAGGTGATTTCGGACGGGAGGTACTTCGCTACGATCGCGTCTGGATAGGGCAAGGCGAAACCTGGCGCCTGCTCAGCGGACATTTCGCGCATCTGGGCTGGTCGCACCTCGCGCTCAATAGTGCCGGATTGTTGCTCGTCTGGTTCCTGATCGGCGATTCCTACACGATCAGAGACTGGCTTATCATTACGGCTGTGAGCCTGGCGAGCATCGATATCGGCTTTTGGCTGTTGAATCCGGAACTTTACTGGTATGTCGGAATGTCCGGTTTATTGAACGGTCTGCTGGCCGCTGGCCTGGTGCCGAGCTTGCGTCCGGGGAAAATAAACGTGGAAACGGGCGTCCTGGCGCTACTTCTGGTCGCCAAAATCGGCTGGGAACAGTTCGGAGGCGCGCTTCCCGGCTCGGAATCGACCTCAGGTGGCCCGGTGGTCGTCGATGCACACCTCTACGGCGCCTTTGGAGGCGTTCTGGGGGCCTTGATACTGAGAATTAGAGTCAAACTGCAGGGGGCTATATAATGCGCCGCGTGGGCCCGACAGTGAACGGAGACAGTTTTGAGTAAAGCGATGGTATTTCCAGGGCAGGGATCGCAGTCGGTTGGCATGCAAGCCGATCTGGCCGCGGAATTCCCGGTCGTAAAAGAAACCTATGACGAGGCCAGCGAAGTGCTCGGCTATGACCTCTGGGCACTGGTGCAGGGCGGTCCGGCTGAAAAGCTATCTGAGACGATCGTTACGCAACCTGCAATGCTGACCGCAGGAATCGCGGCTTACCGGGTCTGGCAAGCCGCCGGCGGCGCAACGCCGAGCCAGTTAGCGGGGCACAGCCTGGGCGAATATTCAGCATTGGTCGCGGCCGAGTCGATGAGTTTCAACGACGCTATGGTTGTCGTGATCCGGCGTGCGCAGCTATCACAAGAAGCGGTGCCAGCCGGCGTCGGTGCGATTGCGGCGATTATCGGTCTGGATGATGACGCGGTCATCAAAGTCTGCGATGAGGCATCCAGTATTGGTGTCGCCGAGCCCGTGAACTTCAATTCGCCGGGACAAGTGGTGATAGCAGGCCACAAAGACGCCGTGGACAATGCGATTGAGCGTTGCAAAGCCGCTGGCGCACGAATGGCTGTGCTGTTGCCAATGAGTGTACCGTCGCATTCGTCGTTGCTGATTGGGGCAGGAGAGGCGCTCAAGGAAGCGTTGACTGAAGCCACGATAAGCGCTCCGGCCATCACGGTAGTCGCCGCGACAGACGGCAAACCCTACACCGATAGCGACGATATCCGTTCGAGGCTGTCACGTCAGGTCTACAGCCCCGTACACTGGGTGACGACAGTGAATGCCATGATCGAAGGCGGCGCGACGTCCATTATCGAGTGTGGCCCCGGAAAGGTGCTTGCGGGTCTGTGCAAACGCATTAACCGGAAGATGCCAATATCGTTCATCGATTCAAACGACAGCCTGCAGAAGTCACTGCTCGCCTGATCAACAAACAAGGATCAAACATGACAAGTATTTTTAATTCCGACGCGTTGTCGGGCGAGATCGCATTGGTTACCGGTGCATCGCGCGGAATTGGCGCATCGATCGCAGAGGCGCTGGCCGCGGCGGGCGCCACCGTAGTAGGAACCGCGACCAGTCAGGGTGGCGCGGACAGCATCACTGAGACACTGGCAGGGCGGGGCCGCGGCGTCGTTCTGAATATTGCGGATGACGAATCGGTTCAGGCGGCCATCAAGGATATTCAGGGTAACGAAGGCAGCCCGGGAATCCTGGTTAATAACGCCGGCATCACCAGGGACAATCTCCTGATGCGTATGAAGGCCGAAGAATGGGATGACGTCATCGCGACAAATCTCACCGGCCTCTACAGAGTTAGCAAAGCTTGTCTGCGTGGAATGATGAAAGCGAAGAAAGGTCGCATCATCAGCATCGCGTCGGTCATCGCCGTGATGGGTAATGCGGGGCAGTCAAACTACGCGGCGACCAAAGCGGGCATGATAGGATTCTCCAAATCGCTGGCGCGCGAAATCGGCTCCAGAGGGATCACCGTTAATGTCGTCGCACCCGGATTTATCGACACCGATATGACCAAAGTTCTGCCCGAAGAGCAGCGTGCTGCCATGTTGAGCCAGGTGCCGTTGGGGAAACTGGGGGAGGGGCAGGATATCGCCAATTCGGTGCTTTTTTTGGCGTCGAAGGCCGGCGCATATATCACTGGCGAGACGCTGCACGTCAACGGCGGCATGGTGATGGACTAAATGAGCAAGTTTCGACTATAGATTGCCAAGACTGATTCACTTACAATAGCCACCCACGAGCGAGGCGTCCTTCGAAATATTGATCAAATATCAAGAACTTAGAGCGATTTCGAGCGTTTTTTCAGGCCCATTTTCAAGCTATTAATGGCGGGCTATATCAAATTTTTTGAGTCTTTTCGGGAGTATTAAAGACTATGAGCAGTATTGAAGAACAAGTTAAGGGCATCGTTGCCGAGCAACTCGGAGTTAAAGAAGACGAGGTAACAAACGATGCTTCATTCGTCGATGATCTGGGTGCAGATTCACTCGACACCGTTGAACTGGTAATGGCACTCGAAGAGGAATTCGAAACCGAAATCCCCGACGAAGATGCTGAGAAGATCACCACTGTTCAGCAGGCGATTGATTTCGTCACCTCTCGCCAGAAGGCAGAGTAAGAAAACCGGCGCGGCGGTTTTCGCCGCCGCGCCATCTTTCCTCAGTTCCTCGCGGCACGCTGCCGCTCCGAGACGAAACTACCTTGAGTAAAAGACGCGTTGTTATTACCGGAATGGGCATCATTTCGCCGGTGGGTAGCAGGCTCGAAGACGCCTGGAAGAATGTCTGTGAAGGGGTATCCGGCACGCGGCTGATCGACCACTTCGACACCAGCGCTTTTCCTACGCGTATCGCCGGCATGGTCATAGACTTCAATGTCGATGACTATCTTTCTAAAAAAGACCAACGCAAGAATGATCCGTTCATTCACTACGGTGTTGCAGCGACTGTGGATGCGATTGCTGATTCCGGTCTGGAAATTACGGAAGAAAACGGCCACACGATTGGCGTCGCGATGGGCGCGGGTATTGGCGGCATCAAGACGATCGAAGACAATCAGAACAAAATGATTGCCGGTGGCCCTCGCAGAGTATCGCCGTTCTTTATTCCAGGAAGCATTATCAACATGACGTCTGGTCAGGCCAGCATCATGCAGAACATCACTGGCCCGAATATTTCGATCGTTACCGCCTGTGCAACGTCAACACATTGCATCGGCCTTGCGGCAAGAAGCATTGAACACGGCGACGCCGAGGTAATGCTCGCGGGTGGTTCAGAGTACGCGACGACGCCACTTGCTATGGCCGGGTTTTGTTCCGCCAAAGCAATGACGACCCGAAATGATGATCCAACCGGTGCCAGTCGCCCGTATGACATCGACCGCGACGGGTTCGTCCTGAGCAATGGCGCAGGTTGCGTCGTTCTCGAAGAACTGGAGCACGCCAAGGCACGTGGCGCGAGAATCTACGCTGAAGTGATTGGCTTCGGAATGAGTGGCGATGCTTATCACATCACGTTGCCACCTGCGGATGGAGAGGGCGCACGCAAATGTATGACCGCAGCGCTCAAGGATGGCGGCATCGATGTCGGTGATATCGACTATCTTAATGCGCACGGAACGTCGACGCCTGCCGGAGACATCGGCGAAACGACTGGTATCAAGCGCGCATTCGGTGACGCTGCGAAAACTCTGGCCGTAAGTTCGACCAAATCGACAACCGGACATTTACTGGGTGCCGCTGGTGCTGTTGAAGCGATCTTTTGCGCATTGGCGATTCGTGATCAGGTCATCCCGCCGACGATCAATCTGGAAAATCAGGATCCTGCGTGCGATCTGGATTACACAGCGAATGTTGCCCGAGACGCGAAAGTGCAGACCGCGATTTCTAATTCGTTTGGATTCGGCGGCACGAATGGAAGCTTGATACTTCGAGCATTTGACTAAGGTCCTCGCCGCGCCTCTTCCTACGACAGTAGGTCCTGATGAGCTTCGAAAGCTTAACCAGGCTGAGCCCTCGCGTTATCCATTTTTACTGCAAAGCACCTCGCAGGGCGGCGACCTGGGTCGTTACGATATTCTGTTCGCGTTCCCTGGAGAGAGTCTTTCGACAGGCCACAGCGCTGACGGACCCACCCGTTTTTTGGACGCTCTGGATGAGTGGTGGGCTGATGAACGAATTCCGCAGGTAACCGATTCAAAACCATTTGCCGGCGGGTGGTTCTTATACCTGGGCTATGAACTAGCGGCTGAAGTTGAGCCAAGTTTGCACTTGCGCGACGATCCCTTGCTTCCTGTCGCCTTCGCCGTGCGTTGTCCTGCCGCAATTATTTTCGATCACGAAACGCAGTTGTCTTCATTCGTATTTGAAGACGAGACTGCGGTCGATATCGATCAGTTGCACTCGGATATCAAACAATTGTCGCTCGAGTCCCCGGCAAGCGGGACGCCGTCAATGACTACGGCCGAAATCCTTGTGACGGAGGACGCACCGTCCTTGTACAAAGATGCTGTCGCGAGGGTCAAGAAATACATCGAGGCGGGCGACGTTTATCAAGCGAACCTCTCGCGTGAATGGTCGGTAAGAATAACAGGCGACATGAACTCAGCCAGCGTCTATAAATCGTTGTGTGCAGCGAATCCGGCGCCGTTCGCGGGTATCGCCCGTTGGCAGGACACGGCTATCATTTCTTCATCGCCTGAGCGTCTTTTGAATATTCGCGACGGAATCATTTCAACCCGGCCTATCGCCGGGACACGTCGGCGCGGCGACAATGAAGCTGCCGATGACGATCTGTCCAGAGAATTGATCGCGCATCCGAAAGAACGTGCTGAACACGTTATGCTTATCGACCTGGAGCGAAATGACCTTGGCCGGGTGTGCGAAGCCGGGTCGGTGGAGGTTGATGAGATGATGATTCTGGAGAGCTATGCGCACGTACACCACATCGTTTCTAACGTTCGCGGAAAACTGCGCGAAGACGTCAGTCCCGGACAAGCTATTGCGGCCGTCTTTCCGGGTGGCACGATCACAGGCTGCCCGAAGGTCCGCTGCATGGAAATCATTGACGAATTGGAACGTGCGCCACGCGGCGCATACACAGGTTCCTTCGGTTACCTGAATCGCGATGGTAGCCTTGATTTGAATATTCTGATTCGCACGATGGTCAAGCGTGGTAACGAGATTAAGTTTCGAGCCGGCGCAGGCATCGTTGCGGACTCCGAACCGCAAGCAGAGCTCGACGAGGCTCGAGCCAAAGCGGAAGGAATGTTACGGGCCTTTCAAAATGACTGAGTGGTTCAGCAATGGTGAGGTCGTTGCGCAGATATCCGCAAGCGATCGCGGCTTCCAGTATGGGGACGGTCTGTTCGAAACAGTGGCGATTCGAAATGGCGAGCCGCGACTCTGGAATTACCACATCGACAGGCTCGCGCGCGGCTGCGAACGACTGGGTATCAACCTGCCTGCACCCGCGGAACTCTACGACGGCATTCTGGGAACGCTAAAGCAAAGCGGCGTCCCACCCGCCTATAGCGTTGTAAAGATCGTCGTTTCCGCAGGCGCTACGCTGCGTGGCTATGGCCGGCAAGTCGTCGATACGCCATCAGTACTGTTTGCCGCTTTCCCCGCTGTTCCGCCGCCTCTTAAATCCTACCGCGTCGGTATTGAAACTGTTCTTTGCGAAACTCGACTTGCGGGTAACTCAGCGACGGCCGGACTGAAGACCTTGAATCGACTCGAGCAAGTCTTGGCGCGGTCCGAATTTATCGATTCAGACGTGTTTGAGGGGCTGACAATGGACGCGGACGACCACATCATCTGCGGTACTATGAGTAATGTTTTCGTCGTTAGCGGCGACCGCTTATCCACCCCGTCTTTGCTTTCCTGCGGTGTAGAGGGAGTTATGCGTCGTTACATCATCGAGACGTTGACAGAGCAGGGGATCGATACAACTATTCGAACGATTAAACTGGACGAAATGGATGACATGGACGAAGTTTTCTTGTGCAACAGCCAGTTCGGTGTCATGCCCGTGCGGCGTTGCGTGGACAAAAGTTGGTCGGTTGGTGATGTTACGAAAAGCGTGATGGCGATAATGACCGAGCAGGGCATCAGCGAGTGTCGCTTATGAAGCGCCTGCTGCCGTTGTTCGCTTTGCTGCTGGTCACCGGAGCTGTTGGCGCCTTGATCATCAATCAGCAGGTCAATCAGTTCATGCAGACACCGCTGGCTGTTCCTGAGGATGGGATGGCCTTCGAGATACCGGCCGGTAGCTCGTTCTCGTCCGTGTCCAAAAAAATGCTTGGCGCGGAACTCATCGGCAACGATCGGTGGTTGAAGCTCTACGTTCGATGGCACGAAAAGGGTGGCGCCATCCAGGCCGGTGACTACTTCGTCGATCCTGGCGCCACGCCACTTTCCCTGCTCGAGAAATTTACGAAGGGCAGCGTCCGACTCTATGATTTCACTCTCGTTGAGGGCTGGAATCATCGTGAAGTTTTGCGGGCATTGCATGCCAATGATGCGGTGCAGGCGACAATGACCGATGAGGATTGGCCCGCGCTGCTTGAGCAACTGGGTGCCAACGTCATGCATCCGGAGGGCTTGTTTCTACCCGAGACCTATCGATTCCCACGTGACACGACAGATCGCGCGTTGCTGGGTCAGGCCTATGAACTGATGCAGAAGACACTGGCCGAGGAGTGGGCCAAGCGAAGCAGCGACGCGCCGGTGAAAACTGCCTATGAAGCACTGATCCTCGCGTCAATTGTCGAGAAAGAGACAGCCCGAGTAGACGAGCGAGCGAAAATTGCAGGCGTGTTCGCGCGCAGAATAGGCAAGCGCATGCGCTTGCAGACGGATCCTACGGTGATCTACGGCATCGGCCCGGCGTTCGACGGCAATCTGACCCGGAAACACCTGACCACCGATACGCCATACAACACCTACACGCGACATGGTTTGCCGCCAACACCGATTGCGATGGCCGGAAGGGCTGCGATCAACGCCGCATTGAATCCTGAAGGTGGCACGGAATTGTACTTTGTCGCCACCGGTCTCGGCGATGGCAGCCACGCATTCTCAACGACCAAGGCAGAGCACGATGCTGCCGTGGCGGAGTACCTGGTTCGGCTGCGACGTAATCGGCGTTCGGGAGGTTAAGAAATGACTCGAGGACGATTCATCACCGTTGAAGGTATCGAGGGCGTCGGCAAGTCCAGTAACATCGATGTCCTGGTCAGGCACATTGAGAATGCGGGCTTCGAAGTCGTACAGACGCACGAACCGGGTGGCACGCCGTTATCCGCCGATATCCGGAACATTCTCATGCACCGCGGTGATGAGCCTATTCCGGAAATTGCGGAGCTGTTGTTGATGTTTGCCGCGCGCTCACTCAACGTAAACAACAATATTCGACCCGCGCTGGATGCGGGCAAGTGGGTCGTTTGCGATCGTTTCACGGACTCCAGCCGCGCCTATCAATCCGGTGGCCGCGGGTTGCCGATGGAGACGGTCAATCAAGTGGCAGACTGGGTCCACGGTGATTTGTGGCCGGATCTTACAATTCTTCTCGACGCGCCGGTCGAGGTCGGGATGGCACGGGCCGGGAATCGCAGCAAGCCAGACCGGATTGAGAAGGAAGAGAACGAATTCTTTGCTCGAGTTCGAGAGAGTTATCTCAAACTTGCCGCCAATGAGCCGGAGCGTTTTGTCGTGTTAGACACAACCAGAGCGTTGCCCGAGGTGCAGGCGGATGTCGTTTCCCTGGCCCAAGATATGATAGATAACATTAATAAGAGTTTATAAGCATCTAATTTATGGATCTTTTTTGGCATGACAATTTAGCGAGCTCGTGGTTGGATGCGCTGCAGCAGGATCGGCTCCCTCATGCCGTCTTACTGGCAGGCCCGGTCGGTGTTGGCAAACGCGCCGCGGCGGCCTGGATGGCGATGCAGAAGCTCAGACCAGACCCGTTAACGACACTGCCGATGTTTCCCTACGAGACATTGCAACATCCTGACATGCGTTGGATTACGACGCCCGAGGATAAGAAGACCATTGGAATTGATCAGATACGAGCGCTCGTCAATGAATTCAGCCTGACAAGTTACGAGGGGCACGGAAAGGTCGCCGTCATAGAACCGGCCAACGATATGACCGTTAATGCCGCCAATAGCCTTCTGAAGACACTGGAGGAACCGCCAGGCGACGCCCTGCTGATTCTGGTGGCCGATCGCGTCGGTAAGCTGCCGGCAACGATATTCAGTCGGTGTCAGCGCATTGAGATCCCCGTACCGCCCGAAGTAACCGCCATGCAATGGTTGGATCGCATACAGGCAGGCGCGCCCTGGATGGATGCGCTGCGGATGTCCGGCGGTGCGCCACTGGCAGCGATCACGGCACTTGATGACCTTGAAACCAGCCAGACCATGGGAAGAGACCTGCAGGTTCTGGGTGGCGGGAAGGGCTCAGCCGTTGAAGTTGCGGCGCGATGGTCAAAATTCGACACGGGCTTCGTTTTGAACTGGATGTCTCAGCAGGTCAAACTGGCCATTTTGGCGACCACAGCAGGCCGCGAGGTCGCGGATGGGCTGGCAATTAACGATTCTGTGCTACGTCGCATGGACAGACGAAATTTGTTCTGCTATTTAGACATAATCAATCGTCTGCGGGGGCAACCCGGCGGATCCTATAATGTTCAGCTGACCTTTGAAGGTCTGTTGATCGATTGGGCAAGTGGACTGACCGATTGCGGTCTTACGCCGCCTACAGACGGGATGGAGCTGATGCTGGCTCGCCGTCGCTAGAAAATGCACAACAATGGAAAGTGAATAATGAGCAAACCCGGTCTGCTGACACTAACGATCAAAGACAAGAGCGCCTTGTATCTGGCGTACATGCCGTACGTTATTAATGGCGGTCTCTTTATTCCGACCAATAGCTCGTATCGACTCGGTGACGAAGTGTTCATGCTGCTCAATCTTATGGGCGAGGAAGAGAAGATCCCGGTCGCAGGAACGGTCATCTGGATGACGCCGAAAGGCGCTCAGGGTAAACGAACTGCGGGTATTGGCGTGCAATTCTCGGATCAGGACCAGGGCAACACACAAAAGAAGATTGAAAACTATCTGGCCGGCGCGCTCGGCGGAGATAAAGCCACTCACACGATGTAGGCGCTCCAGTCTACGGCTGATCGCGGTTAATGCCGCCCCTCAGCACATACGCCTGATAGCCGCGCTCGCTCAAGATATAAGCGCCGGCTGAGCTGCGACGTCCTGTATCGCAACAAACAACGTACTTCTTGTCCTGGTCCAGCGTACTGATCTTAAGCCGGATGAAGTACAGCGGAATATTGAGCGAGCCATCGAGATGCTGATTCTCGTATTCGCTGGGAAGCCGCACATCAAGCCATTGCCCGCCAGAGCGAATGATTTCTTCAGCCTCCGGCATCGTCACCCAATCCAGCATCGGCTCGTTCAGGAGTTTCTTGAAGTCGTCTTTGCCGAGTCGCATGACCGCGCCATCACTTTGCATTGTGACTGTCGCATTGCGTTTGGCATCGGAAATCAAGGCTTCCTCACCAAAGGTATCACCCACCGATAATTCAGCGAGCTTAATCCCTTCCTTGCTTAACGGCGTTTCTCGAGTCACCAGAGCAGAGCCGCGAATCAGTACGTAGAAATAATCACCTTCAGCACCTTGCTTAAGGATGACGTCGCCGGCGCGATAATTGATCTGCTGCATTCGCATGAAAATGGCTTGAATGTTTGCCGGCGGAATCTTGTGAAACGCCTTTGTCTGCAGCAGCATCGTCATCCAGTCTTCACCCGTCTGGTCTGACTTGCCCGCTAATTCGGACACTTCGTAGCTGCCGGTCTGGTCCCACGTCAACATGACATCGAGCAGGTCAGCATCGATTGAGATGAACTGAACGCGGTCTCTGGCGCGTGCGGTAACGCGTCGTGGGAATACAGGAGCGATGGCGTTACGAGCCATTTCGCTGCCACCCTCAACGGAACCGACGACCTTACCCTGATCGACGAGCTCCAAAATGCCTGAAATTATGTAGAGCGTGCGTTTCTCGGTATCGCCTTCTTTGAATAACAATTGGCCGGGCGACATCTCGCGAATTTGTACCTTGCGCGCGAGCGCAGCAAGATTGTCTCGCTTCAGTCCGTCCAGCGGGGAAAATCCTCTGAGCAGCTCAGTGCTTACCTGCTCAATTGCCATCATTCATCCTGTTATTCACTCGAGTGTCGCTCATGGAGCTCCAATGCTCCGTCAGAGCGTATTCTACCGTTAATTCAACGACTTCGGGAACCGCTCAATTCAAGCAGCGTGAAGCGGCGCACAGTTTGTTTGGGCGTTGCAGGCGGTCTGTGACGCCTGTCACAGGCCCGACCACCCACTGTGCGGCTCGAATCGCTCTCCGTAGCGCTTCGCCAATTCGTTCAGCCGCATGACGACGGCTGTATTGCCGCGCTCTTTCGCGTAATTCAACGGCCCGCCCAGGAATGGGGCGAATCCGGTCCCGAAGATCACGCCAGCATCCAGAAGGTCTGCGTCAGCGACGATGTTTTCGTGCAAACAGGCAACGGCTTCGTTGACCATCGACAAAATCAGGCGATCTTTCATGTCAGCAATAATCCCGCCGGGCACATTACTGCTATCTGCATCCGGCTTGATCGCTTTGCCGTTTTCCCACCGATAGTAGCCCTGGCCGGATTTTCGTCCGAGTAGTCCATCGTCGACCATTTTCTGCAGCGTCTCTGGAACCGGGCGATTCAAAGCCGCACCGAGCACTTTCGAAACATGCAGTCCGACATCGAGGCCAACGCTATCGGCCAACTCAACCGGTCCCATTGGCATGCCGAATTCGACAGCGGCCTTGTCGATTTCAGCGAGCGGCACGCCTTCTTCCGCCAGATGCATGGCTTCGCTCATGTACGGCGCGAGTATTCGATTGACGACGAAACCGGGAGCACTTGAACATTCGAGTGGCAACTTGCCAATCCCCTTAGTGAATGCGAAGCCAATATCGAGCGCATCCGAATCCGTATCATCGCATCGAATCACTTCAACCAGCGGCAGCATCGCGACGGGATTGAAGAAGTGCAGGCCGATGAACCGCTGCGGCTCATTCAGGACCGTTCGCAACTCTTCCAGCCGGATACTCGATGTATTGGTTGCGAGCAGGGCGCCTGGCTTCATGTTTGCCTGCAGCTTCTGATAGAGCTCCTGCTTCGCCTCGAGGTTCTCGTAAATCGCTTCAATGACAAGATCCGCTTCAGCCACGCCAGCTCCCTCGACGTCCGAACGTAATCGCGCAGTCGTCTCGGCGCGCTTGTCTTCATTGCGTACGCGCTTCGCAAAGAGCTTCGCTGCTCGCTGCATGGCGGGATCAATATATTTTTGCTCACGATCCTGCAAGGTCACTGTATGACCACGCAATGCGCACCACGCTGCAATGTCACCGCCCATGACGCCCGCGCCGACGACGTGAACATGTTTCACTTTCACGTCCGTCTTGTTTCCCTGACCCTTCAGTCGGGTCTGCAGGAAGAAAACGCGAATAAGGTTCTTCGCTGTTTTCGAGCAAACAAGCTCGGCGAAGCTGCGAGCTTCGGCCTCGTAGCCAGTGTTTCTTGATGCGACATGTGTTTCCCACAGTTCGATCATCGCGTAGGGGGCTGGGTAATGATCCTTGCGCGCTTTGGAGCTCACTTGTTTCAACAACATGTTGCGGACAAATGGGCGTCCAATCGGGGTGCTGAGCAGGCGGTCGACAAATGGGGCGCGTTGTTTCGGCGGGGCACTCTTGAGAAGGGCGCTCGCGTCGTCACGCCAGGCATCTTCGGATGAAATCCTGTCGATAAAGCCGAGAGCCTTGGCCTTACGTGGCGCAATCGAGCTGCCGGTTAGCATGAGCTGCATTCCCGCGCGAACGCCGCCTGTCTGAATCGCCCGGACGGTGCCGCCAAAGCCCGGATGCAGCCCGAGTTTCACCTCGGGTAGCCCGATGATCTTCTGTTCGCTCGCCAATGCAATACGGTAATCAAATGCCAGGGAAAGCTCGAAACCGCCACCCAGGCAGTGGCCATTGATGACGGCAACAGTCGGGCAGGTCAGGCTTTCAACCTTATCCAGCATTTGCTGCCCGAGTCTCGTCAACTCATAGGCGCGTTCGGGCGATTCGATGCCATCGATTTCCTTGATGTCGGCACCCATCACAAAACTCCGATGCTTGCCCGACCATAGAATGACCCCCTTCGGCGGGTTCTCCGCCAGCGGGTCAATAATGTCATTGAGTTCGTAGAAGACATCGGACGACAGCACATTTGCCCTCGTCTCCGCCTTATCAAGGCAGAGCCAAAGAACGCCATTGTCGTCAGTTTCAGTTTTCCAGTTTTGCATCGTCATGAGAATTTCATCGCAGTTCAAAGTCACAAATTATTGGCAAATGGTCAGAGAGTCGAATGTCACCGACCTCGAAACCGGTTACGTCGATGCCGTCCTGATAAAGCACGAAATCGAGCTCCTTACGCGGCGATCGGCTGGGGTAGGTTGGTAGTCCTTCCGTGTTAGCCGAAGTGAGTCCCGCGGCTTTCATGAAAAGATAAATCTCGTTCTCGCCCCAAAATGTATTGAAATCGCCTGCGACAACAACCGGTTTTTTCGTTTCCTGAATCAAGTCGTACAAATGCCGCATTTGCAGATGGCGATGTCGGTACTTCAATGACAGGTGTACGAGGAAGATCGCGTAATCCTTCATCTCGAGTTCGATGATGAGGCGCTTGATTCCGGTATCGAAATAATGAAACTTTTCGCCATGAACGCGCCGCGCAGCCAGGAAAGCATTGCCTTGTTTGCGGACGATCGGAAGGATCTGATTAATGGACTTCTCGCCATACTTCGTCTCGTACGACGTATTCATGCCGAGGTCCGCGGCTATCTTCTCGGCCTGGTTGACCTTGCGACTACGAATGGACCCTGTGTCGACTTCAATGAGGCCAACGATATCCGGATCGACAGACTTGATGAACTTCGTAATATCCGGGAGTACGGACTGATTTCCGAGTACGTAGCCGGCACCGGGCAGCGGCATGTGCATGCTGGCCCCGCCGCCGACGGCATATCGAATATTGTATTGAAGGAGGCGCATGCGGTGCATACGATACCGAATCATCTCCTGCGGCGCTATGCGCGCGTCGTGCCGATTTATTCGCTAAACTAGCGTCCTGTTAAAGACCGCCACGAATCGAGGAGTAGCAGGTGTCTGAAAACAACCCGATTACCGTCTTCGCCACGCATGCATTTGAGGAAAGCGATGATTATCTTCGCGTGTTTGAGTTTCTCGAAAGCGTCGACCGTTTCTACTACATCAACGTCAGTAAGCCCGAAAACGTGCCGGGTTCGGGCGGATTGCAGGCGATTAAGGACGAGTTGATCGAACAGATTAAGGCTTCGGAAGCGGTTCTCGTGTTATCCAGTGCTTACGAGGACAAGCCGGACATCGTCAAGTTCATCATGGACGTCGCCGAAGCGAACAAGCTGGGTATGGTTGCCATCCGGCCATTTGGCGGTCTTCTGGAAATGCCGGCCGAGCTTGTTGAGCGGTGTCAGGAGCACGTTAAGTGGAATGATCGCGACATCGCTGACGCTTTGCGTCGTCAGGGACGTGGTGAAGATACGTCGAGATGGGAAGTTCTGGATTTCCCGGGTTTCGACGCCGACGGACCCACCGATTAGACCGGTCGTCATCGCGCACCGCGGCGCATCGGGACATTTGCCCGAGCACACGTTTGCCGCCAAGGCGCTCGCCGTCGAGATGGGCGCTGACTACCTCGAACAGGATGTCGTCGCAACCAGTGACGATCGACTCGTCGTGCTACATGATATTCATTTGGACAGAGTCACCGACGTTGCCGCGCATTTTCCGGAACGTCATCGTAAAGACGGCCGATTCTATGTCCGCGATTTCACGTTGGATGAAGTTCGTTCGCTTAAGGTCCATGAACGAAGCAATGCCGATGGCACGCTCGTCTATCCAGGGCGCGCTCAGTCCGGGAACGAGGACTATCGCATCCACACATTTTCCGAGGAACTCGCATACGTCGAGGAGCTGCGGGAAAAGGCCAGGCGATCCGTCGGTATCTACCCGGAGATAAAGCGTCCTGCCTGGCATCGGGAGGAGGGCTTTGATATCACACCCGCCTTTCTTGAGGTTCTTTCCGATCATGGATACGAATCGCACGGCGATGCTGCCTATGTTCAGTGTTTTGATCATCAGGAATTGCTACGCATTCGAAACGAACTTCGCTGTGACCTGAAGCTTATCCAGCTAATCGGCGAAAATTCATGGGGTGAAGCTGAGACCGACTACGGGCGGCTGCTGACTGCGGCAGGTTTCAGGTGGCTTGCCAAGACCGTCGATGGCGTTGGTCCCTGGATAAACCAGCTGTACCGAGTGCGGTCGAACGGGGATATCGATGATGCAGGAGTTGTGGCCAGAGCGCACGATGCCGGGCTTGCCGTCCACCCATTCACATTTCGTAGTGATGATCTTCCACCCGGATTTGCCTCTTTTACGGAACTATTGCGATTCGCAATCGACGAACTCTGTGTAGATGGCCTGTTCACGGATTTTCCCGATCAGGTTCGCGCCGAATAGGGGTGGGGATTATCCCCTATTTCGGTCTTACTTCTGGAAGCACATACTGGATCGATATGCGAAAAATATTGCTTGTTATTGCTTTGCTGGCTTGGGCGCCACTGAATGCTACCGATAACACCCTGGATCTCGAGAAATACGAGGGCAAGGTCGTGGTCGTTGATTTTTGGGCATCCTGGTGCGTTCCCTGCCGTCGTTCGTTCCCGTGGATGAACGACATGCACACCCAATACGCCGACGACGGACTGGTTATCATTGCCATCAATGTTGATCGCAAGTCAGAGAATGCGGCGGCATTTCTGGCCAAGTATCCGGCCAAATTTAATATCGTCTACGACCCGAAGGCAGATCTGGCGAAAGAGTATGACGTTGAGGTGATGCCGAGTTCGTTTATTGTCAGTCGCGATGGCGAGATCATCGATCGGCACACTGGATTTAAGGTCAAGCGGCAGGCTGAATACGAAGAAACGCTTCGGGCTGCGCTGAAACTGGAGACAAATTGATGAAGACTTTCTTGATTATTGGCGTACTGCTGTTCGGCAGCGGTTGCTCGTCGATGGGGGTTGAACCCTGGGAACGAGACGTTTTGGCTCTGGAAGAGATGCAGCTGACCACGGACGCAGCGGAAGCTGCGACTGACGATCATATCTATTTCAGTAAAGAAGCATCCAGCGGCGGCCGTGGTTTCGGCGGCGGCGGTTGTGGCTGTAACTGAGGACGTTTAGATGAACCGAACGAAAGAGCGATCAATTTCTGCCGCGTTGGCCGCCGCAACCTGCAGCCTGCTCGGGACCGGGATTCCGAGCACTGTGGACGCCCAGGAAGAGCCCAGTTGGGATTTCAATACCTCGCTTCTGTATTACGGGGAAGATGAAAATCGCGTTGAGGACTTGAGTCTGAAGGCAATTATTCGACGATTGTTCACGGATGATCGAGTTTTATCATTCGGCATTACTCTCGACAGTTTGACGGGCGCGACGCCCAGTGGTGCTATTCGTCAAGACGTTGCGCAGACCTTTACACGACCGTCGGGGAACGATGTGTACACGGTTCCCGCCGGCGAATTACCGTTGGACGATACGTTTCACGACACGCGAGTCGCTATCACGGCGAGCTGGCAGCAGCCGATCGGTGAATCAAGCCAATTCAGCGTTGGGATGAGCGCCTCTAGCGAATACGACTACCTGCATATCGGTTTGAACGGTAGTTTCGCGAT
>RCNG010000100.1_pt1 | contig 32413 bp, 25 predicted proteins | sample 2041371 | NCBI WGS metagenome assembly RCNG01 (sample SAMN09708227, study PRJNA481090) | Marine sediment metagenome, whole genome shotgun sequencing project. | biome: marine sediment; feature: ocean; material: sediment; isolation source: Sewage treatment plant 1 marine sediment (STP1) ... | reverse complement strand
AACATCCGGCAGGGCGGCGACGGGCCGCGTATCGCCATCATCGGCTCCGGCTTTTCGGGCATTTGCCTCGGCATTCAGCTGAAGAAGGCGGGAATTCACTCATTCACGATCTTCGAGAAGGCCGGCCGCCTGGGCGGTACGTGGCGTGACAACACCTATCCCGGCGCGGCCTGCGATGTCCCCGCGTTTGCCTACTGCTTCTCCTTCGAGCAGAAGACGGACTGAACGCGTAAGTGGGCCGGCCAGGACGAACTCCTCGCGTACATGGAGCATTGTGCGGAGAAGTACGGCATCGTGCGGGACGTCCGATTCGATAGCTCGGTCGAGTCAGCACGATTCGACGACACCACAGCCGTGTGGCGGTTGCAGACGGGGTCGGGGGAAGAGATAGAGGCGGAGGTTCTGATCAGCGCTGTCGGCCAGCTGAACCGCCCGAAAGTTCCGGACATCCCCGGACTCGGAAACTTCAAGGGCGTGGAATTCCACTCGGCTCGGTGGAACCACGGCTACGACCTGACAGGCAAGGACGTTGCGGTGATCGGCAACGCGGCGAGCGCCATCCAGTTCATCCCGCAGATCGCCAAGCAAGTCGAGCACCTGACCGTGTTTCAGCGCAGCGCCAACTGGATGATCCCACGCATGGATCGTGCCTATAGCCGAAAGGAGATCGACCGCTTCGCGCGCCATCCCTGGCTGGCAAAGCTCTACCGGTGGTGGATCTGGGGCAATTTCGAGCTGCGTTACCCGGTCGTCTTCCACGCCGGATCCCGGCTGGGCCGGCTCTTCGAGCGCATGGCAAAGAAGTACATGCGGAGCATCATCACGGACCCGAAGCTGCAGGCGGCCCTGGTTCCGGACTACCCGATAGGAGCCCGCCGCATCCTCATCTCCGATGACTACTATTCGGCGTTGGAGCGAGAGAACGTCGAGGTCGTGACCGCAGGGATCGAGCGCGTGAGCGAGGACGGGGTTGTCGATCGCGAGGGCCGCACTCATACCGCTGACGCTATCATCCTGGCCACAGGTTTCCGGAGCACCGAATTCCTGGCACCCATGGAGATCCGAGGCCTGGAAGGCCGATCGCTGGAGATGGAATGGAAGGAAGGTGCCCAGGCCTACCTGGGAATCACGGTCTCCGGCTTCCCTAACTTCTTCATGGCATACGGGCCGAACACGAACCTCGGACACAACTCGATCATTTTCATGATCGAGTGCCAGACGCGCTACATCCTTCAATGCATCGATCGGCTCCGAAAGGGCGATCTCGCCTTTCTGGACCTGCGCCCCGAGGTGCAGGCCGCCTTCAACACGAAGATCCAGGCCGAGCTTCGGCGAACGGTCTGGGCGGAGACCGACCATAGTTGGTATAAGGACGAGGCAGGGCGCATCACGAACAACTGGTCCGGCACCACGACCCGGTTCTGGTGGAAGACGCGCAAGCTCGAACTGAGCGGCTACCGGCAGGTAGCCCGCACCCCGGCGGACCCGTGAGCCAGCGGAACGGCCGACGGGGACAGACCGCACAACGAAATGGAATTCTTGTTTGACACCATTTCGTATGCTTGTTACTTTTGTGCCGCCTTTCACAAGTCTATTGTTTGTCGAATTCATTTGGGCCCGGACATTCAAAAAAAGGGGAGGAATGGGAATGCGAAAAGGAATCTTTGCTGGTTCAGTCGTTCTGTTTGCCTTCACTTCAATCTGTTTTGCCGATCCCGTGCCGGATATACGGGAAGGCCAGTGGGAAATCACCACGAAAATGGAAATGCCGGGGATGCCGACGAGTATACCGCCCGTGAAGAACACCCAGTGCTTAACAGACAAGGACTTTGTTCCGGAGAATTCACAACCAGGACAGGAGTGTAAGTTTCCGGAGACAAAGGTTACAGGGAATACGGTGACATGGACGATGGAGTGCGAGGGCCAGGGGGGCAAGATGAAAGGGACCGGAGAAATTACATATAGTGGAGACACCTTCAAAGGTACGATGAAGATACAAATGCCCCAGGCAAATATGGAAATGACCAGCCACATGGACGGCAAGCGCATTGGGGACTGCAAATAAAGCGCTTTTCAATCAAGAAATATGCCCTCTATGTATGTCTGGCCGGTGCGGTCTTGGTGTCTGCCGCCGTTATTTGGTGTCTGAGTATCAATCATTTTCGAAATCAGGCGATTGTGACGCAAGGGAAAGTGATCGCCTTCACTAAATCGCTCTCAGAAAACAGGACCTCTTAACAACGTGATAACACAGTGGACCGATCCATCCACCTCGGAAACACACACATTCAGAAGTGACAACCTCTGGTATGATCCTTCAGGCCAGATAGACAGAGAAAAGATAACGGTCTTTATGGAGAGGAATAGCCCGACGAAATACTATGTTGACCTCTCCTTTCTTCCCAGCAAGAAAGAATAGACTGCTCTCTAAGTGGCCCGGGCTCGTTCGTCTCTACGTCGGCAGCGTTCCCATGAAGCACTCGGCAGGTCTGCTGCCGAGTGCGATGAGGCAGTAGCCGCAATCGATGCACTGGGATTGGGATGTCGCATCGCTCTTCATCTTGTTCACGAATCCGGGTTCGGTAAGGAGCGGCCTCCCCAGAGAGACGAAATCCGCTGCTCCCAGGCGGAAGACGTTATTGATGTCCTCCATGTTCCTGAGCCCGCCGACCACAATGACAGGGATGTCCACGCTTTCCTTGATTCTCTTGGCTTGGCACACGTTGTAGCTCCCAAGGGGGCCGTAGGTCTTGAGCATCAGGGGAAGGACCCAAGAAAGGACCTTCTTCGTGAGGTCCCCCTTGTCCGCCATCGCGGGTGACCACTCGAAAATCGCCTCCGTAGGCAACTCGCGGACTCGAATCGTGGCGAGCCCGTCCACCCCGAGACCGGACGATACCTCGACGCAGTCGCATCCTGCCTCCTGGAGCATGCGGGCTATCCTTGCGGCCTCTTCGACCCTCATGCCGCTTTCCTGAAAGTCGTAGGCGTTGATCTTGGCCCACATCGAGAAGTCAGGGCCGACCCGCTTTCTGGCCCTCTGCAGGATCTCCCGGACCGCCCTGAACCGCTTCTCCATCGACCCGCCCCATTCATCGGTTCTCTCGTTCAGAGAAGGGCTGAGGAACTCGGAGAGAAGATAGCCGTGGGCACAGTGCAATTGGACTCCGTCGAATCCGAGCTTCTGACACGTTTCGGTCGTATCGACGTACTGATCGATGAAGCTCTCGATCTGGGCGGGGGACAGGTTCGTCACAAACGGGGTCTTGAGGCTGTCGAAAGTCTCCTGACGTCCCTCATGGCTGATCTGCTGCACGACCGGGATGTTGTGTTTATGGAAGAGGGCAGGGACCTCCTTGAATTTCCCGGCGTCTGCATCCTGATAACGGAAGTCGTTGAGAAGCATGCCACCGTCCATCATGCCTGTGATGACACCGCCCACACCGCCCTCTGCCAGTTCCTTGTAGGTCCTTATGAGGCCCGGGCGTGCGAGGCCTCGTTCGTCTATGTCGTGAATCGTAGTTGCGGACCGGATGATCCGGTTCTTCAGTTGGACCTTTCCGATGGAAGCGGGGCCGAACACGTTCACTTCCACGTCTCGATTCGGAATCTTCGCGAGGCAGGCCGTGTCCGAGATTGCCGCCGGACCGCCTCCTTTGCACCCTGCCACGGGTGGAAGGGCAGCGGCCGTAAGGGCGACTCCGGAAAGTTTCAGGATTTCACGCCTTGAGAGGTCGTTTCGCATAAGAGGTTCCTTTCTCGAAGGGGTCAAACCTACACATTTGACAAAAAGTGTTCCCGTTGACTCCGTCATTATCAACACGGGCCAAGGGTGTCAAATGTGTACGGGCTTTGGCCCAAATATGCTGGATTCGGGGACAGCCACCGATTTCCTGAAATCGGTGGCTGTCCCCGAATTGCGCGCTTTTTCCCCGGCATTTCAGGCATTTATTCGGTGGCTGTCCCCAATTAGACAATTAGAAAGGCTGTCCCCTATTTCAATCTGGATAGGAAGAGGTCCATGAATCTGTCTGTGGCAAAAGAACCGGGAACATTGGCATGGCATGTGCCTTGTGCCGGGGGATGGCCTCGAGAAGGGGATGAGGGGATGAGACTCCCTCTTTGTAGGCCCGTTTCGCGGAGCGAGAAGGTTCGGTGGGCCGAATCAAACATGGACTCGTCGACCAAGTACGCTGCCGCTACGGGGTCCCAAGGGAAGAAGCCCTTCTTCCTGAAGAAGATTCTCTTGTTGATCTTGAGCCACGGCTCGACAAACCGAGCGATGTATTTCGCCATGTCATTTTCACGGTTCTTCAACATGGTCAGGTGGCGTTCGGTGAACACGGCCTGGGAACAGAGGTCCATGGTGATCATGGTTTTGGCAATGGGGGCGGAAAGCACGGTCGCTGCGGCCCTGCCGTCACAGTGGAAGTTGAATTCGCCGAAGAAGGAGAAGATCGGGAACCGGAAGGCCCCACCCATGACGATGAGTCCGCCGAGGTTATGAACAAAGGTCTCGTCGAGCAACATGGCACCGGCCACGTTCGTAAGCGGGGCCAGGGCCAAAAGGGTGATGTCCCCGGGGGCGTCGTTTACCGTCTGAATCAGGAATTCTACTGCTTCGTTCTTCTTCCCGAGATCCTGCTTCGACTCCGCTCCTTTGAAGAGGGGGACGGACAACCCGACTCGGTCCAGCAGTTCCCGGGCAGCGGCGTACCCGACAGGGGCGCTCACGTTTCCGAAGTTGACGGTGATCCCCTCGATCTCCACCTCCGGCGAGGCAAGAAGAAACAGGAGTGCCAGTGCGTCGTCAACGTCCCTTCGAGGCACCCACATGTTCGGGTCCGTGTCCACAAGGATCCGCGTCTTCTTGATCCCTTCAGTCATAGATCCCTTCCAGCTCTTCTGCGTGGATCGGCTGAATACCTCTCCTGTGAAACTGGAGCGTTCCGGCGTGGACGGCCAGCCGGGCCGCTTCGTCGATGGTCTTTCCCCTCAGCGTCTCGGCGCAAAGAACGGCGGTTGCTTGGTCGCCACACCCTGTCTCGTCGGTTTCCTGCTTCGACGGGAGAGGAGGGACAGGAATGTGTATGGCCGTTTCACGGTTGAAGAGATACGCTCCCTTGGAACCGTGCGTAATCAGTACATTCTGGATTCCACGGGCGAGGAGCCCTTGGGCGGACTTCTTCGCGGTGGGAAAATTAACGACGTCGATGCCTGTGAGGATCTTTGCCTCGTGTTCGTTCGGCTTGATGCAGTAGATACCCTGTCGCAGGAGCGCTTCAGCTTCTTGTGTTTTGTTGATGCCACCTGGATCCAGCACCACGCGGAGTCGATGTTCTCGGGCCTTGCGGATTGCATGTGCCGCCGTATCTAGGGGCATCTCGAGTGTGAGGGCCAGGATCCCCTCGTCGGCCGATGCCTTGAAGAGGGGTTCTGCTCGGCCCACATCCGCGGGAGAGAAGTCGTCATTGATACCGGGTATGCAGTAGATCTGATTCTCGCCTTTCCTGTTTACCGGGATGAGCGCAATGCCGGGGAATTTCCCGCTTTTCTCGATATCCTCGACCGCAACCTGATCCGTATTGACCCCTGCGTCGCGCAGGGCCTTCACCGGGACTTCCCATAGCCCGTATGGGTCCCTCGAGGTCTTTCCAACCATGAAGACGCACTCGGGCCCGAGCAGGCAGGCCGACATCCTGGCGATGTTCGAGGATTTCCCGCCCGGACCGATGAACAGCTCACCGCTCCTGGAGAGCTCTCCCGGGCCGAGAAGCGCATCGACTCCTGTCGCCACGATATCGGTGTTCAAACCGCCCACTACGATTATCCTTGCGGCAGTTTCTTTCACAGGAGAGCTCCTCGATTGGATTGATATCGAGCGGATTGGGTGCTATTCATACATCTCGCGGAAGGCGTTCGATGCGCTGACGACCGCCTCCCGAACCATGTCTTCAGCCTTTGCGGTTTCCCGGTCTGCCAGGTGCTTCATCAACCGGTCTCGATCCATGTCCCGGGCTGCCTGTTCGCAGGCCTCCCAGCTCAGAATGCTTCGCACCACCCGGTCGATCGCCTGTTCCGCATTGTCGTAGGGTCTGGGTTGCATGTCGTGGCCTTTCCAGCGGCTGAACCCCGCCTGTTGCACCAGCCCAGCGATGGCGATGTTCATGCCGTTGATCCGGACGCCATGATCGATGTCGTACTTGCCCGGCCCGCCGAGGATGATGCCGTCACTGTAGCCCTGACTGTTCAGGTGCATGTGCACGAGCATTTCGTTGTCGATCTCTTCCACGGTGTCGTACACCGGATCGAGGCCGATCATCTCGGAATGGCCGAATTCCTTGTTGACGCCCTTTTTCTTAAGGGAAATCCGGTGCTCCGATTCGAGCTTCCGCCAGAAGGCGATCGCACTCGCCACGGTCGGCAGCAACAGGGCAGGGTGCCCCTCGTTCGGTTTCGGCTCTATGCCGAAGAAGAGCGCACCTCCCTTTTCCGCCTCTGCGCGGCACAGCGCGGCAATGCTCTCCTTCAGGTTTCGGTACATCTGCCCGATGCCGATGGAGGCGAGGTCGTAGCCGAAGGAACCGTTCCAGGCAACGAAACAGGGGGATTTGTCCGGCTCCGGATGCCACGCCTTTCTGAGGGGGCCGTACGCCAGGTCGAGCGTTTTCAGACCGAACTCGTCCGCCCGGCTGCGTTCGTCAGGATCCAGGGAGGCGATGCCCCCGTAAGCAAAACGGCTGTGTGCGCCCGGCGTGAGCATGGCCAGGTAGATTCCGGTTTCGAGCATGGCCGCGGAAACCTCGCCCGCTGTCTGTTCGTTGACCTCGTTGTCGTAGTGCAGCTCGATTCCGAGTTGAACAAAGTCGGGAAGCCGCGGTTGGATTCTCTCCTTGACCAGACGGATCATCCCCACCGTGTCCAGGCAGTCCGAGTCCCACGAGGGAATCTGATCCTTCGGTACGAACCCCCCTTTGCCCGCATGAAAAGTCCATCGGCAAACGCTGTGCAGACTTATTTCCATGAGTCACCTCTCTTCCGTCGTTGTTGGGGTCATTTTTGGGGTCAGGCCCAAGGTCGGTCGGGTTCAATCTGTTCCTTCTTCTTCCAGCAATCGGTATCGGTCGAGCAACCGACGCACGGTCGGAGAGGCATCCGGATTCGGGGAGCGAACCGAGGCTTCGTCTCTCTGAGCGTACTGAACCGCCGCGTCCTGGTAGGATAGATCCTGTACGTGTCGTGCGCCGCTCACGGCACAACCGAGGGGTGCGGCGAAGTCCGCATGGCGGATGTTGTACGCTTCGGCCTGAAAAACATCGGCTATGAGTTGCATCAAGAACGCGTTCTTGGCGCCGCCGCCGACCACGCAGATCGAGGCGGGTTCACTGAGATGACTGGAATGGAGGCGCAGAGAAAGAACCTGGGAGATGCAAAGAGCCCGAATGTTGGCGTTCCCGTCTCCTTCGTCGAACCCCTGCCGAACGATCCCGCTCGGCCTCAAGGGGACGGACTCTGCCTGCCGGTACGGCAACATCAGGTGCTCGTCCTCGTGTAGCTGAAAAGGGCCGCCGGCGTGAACGTAGGCTTCCCAGTCAGTGGGGGTGATTTCACCGGTTATGTCATGAAGAAGGTAGCGTCTCAAGAAGTGGTCGTGCAGCTTGCTTCCGTTGGTGAAGACGGAGAGAGACATGGTCCTGTCGGGGATGTACCCGAAGATGTTGTACTCGCCATGTTGAGAAAGAGTGACGCTCTTGCTCATGCCGTTCACCGTGTAGCTGCTTCCCAGAGAGATCACCGTCTCGCTACCGCATCCGAGCAGGGTTGCCGGATTGTCTCCGGTTCCGGTCAAGACAATTGCCGCCGGGTTGACGCCGTATTTCTCCGAGAAGTACGGGTTCACCTGGCCTGCCGGGGCGTCGTAGTGATTCATGGCCCCGATCTTGGCCAGGAGATCCGCCTCGGCAGCTCCGTTCGGAAGATATCGACTCATTGCTGCGAGGACAGGGGCACTCCAGCCCGGGCTTTGGATGTCCGTGTGATTGAGGTTGGTGCCCCAGCCGTCGCCGGTGTCCACGGCGTTGATCTTCCCGGATAGGATCGAGGTGATGAAGGCGCTCAAGAGGAAGATGTGGGCTGTCTTCTTCATCTCCTCCGGGTGTTCCCTTCCCCACTTGAGGATCTGTGCGGCCGGGAAGCGAAGTTCAACCCGGTTTCCTGTCAGGGTTTCGATTCCGCCCTGATCCATCAAGGATTCAGTCAGGTAGGCCGCCTCCCGGGTCGGAGATCGGTCTTCCCAGATGGGCGAGGTCTGGCGGCTGATCGTGTGTCGAAGCTGCGGCAGGAGGCCCTGTTTTGGATCGAGCTTTCCGAGCACCGCCGCCAGTTGTTGATTCGCGCAAACCGTGCAGTGCTGCATCCCATCGACCTTGATCGCTCTGACCCGGGCCAGGTCGAGGCGGCTTTTCTGCAAATGTTCGAAGACGAGATCGAGGGCCTGAATCAGCATGAAAGGCGACGTGTGGCGAATATCCTCGTCGGAGGAAACGAGGACCCCGCCCTGTGTCTGATATTGCGGAAAACAGGCGTCATATTCGTGCGAGCACAGGTGTTCGACGTTTCTGGATTCAACGTCCAGCACAAGACTCTTTGCGGATTGTGTGCTGAGTTCCAGGCCGATTGCGTACATGTCAGCGAAACGTCTCCACATCCTTGAGCACTTGTTCCACTTCGTCTTCACCGGCGAATAGTCCGAGCACGTACACGCCTTTTCCGCCGATTGCGTCCAGCAGGGGAACCACCTCGTTCGGCCAGATGTTGATCGGCTGCACAGCCTTTCCGGCATCGAGTATCTTCCGATAGAGTTCGTACCACTCCGGGTTCCCACCGTCCGGACCCTTCGGATCCGGGGTCCATTCGATCGCATCGATCTCCTCGATGTCCAGGATCATGTCGAGGTGCTTGAGGCACGCCTGGCCGTCGAGGTGGAACATGGTGTAGTCAAACCATCGGCTCTGTCTCTTCAGGAAGGGTACGGCAAATTGGTCGAACATGGCGGGTGAAATCATGGCCGAAAGGTCACACTGGAGGTGCATCGTTGTTCCGGGTGCCCACAGGCGAAAATTCTGATCCGCTGTGCTCCCGTCTTCGAGGCGAATCAACTCGTAGATCCCCTCTGCCACGTCGAACAGGGCCTGGTCGACCTCGGCCGTCTTCTCCTGGACCCATTCAGGACGCTCGATCAGATCCATCATGAAGGTCTCGATGCCCCGCATTAGGCCGAGCGTGTCGATGCCTCCATAGAGGTCGGGCAGGCCGACCATGTATTTGCCCTTGGCCAGGGTCAGGGTCTCCCGGATCGTTTCCAGATGAATCCTCCACCATTCGTTTTCCGGGTCGATTAGGATGGGCGGCAGCCCTTCCGGGTGGTCCACATCCAGGCACGGATGCATCCAGACCGTGTCCTCTCTGAATTGCGGTTCGCTGCCGAGAAACAGGGCCAGGCACCCGGGCCCCATGTCTGTGTTTGCCACGGGGAACATGTCGGCCGGGTGGGATTGGGTGCACATATCGTGGTGATTCATCTGGGCCCGTAAGCGGGTATCGGTGTAGTACGCTTCAGAGGTTTTCGGATGTCTCTTCTCGGGTGGGGGCGCATCCTCCTGGGGTCGGGCTCCAACAGTAGCGCCCCACATGCCGATTGCCAATCCCTCCCGATGCCACCAGCGGGTCAGATTCTGTTTCGTTTCTTCCCAGTTCGGCTTCCACGCGAGCCCCATGGTCTCCCTTTTTCTACAGTCCTATCCGTTTCACAGATCAGGCGGTCAGGCGATCCGTGTGGAGCTTCTTATGCCATGCCCACGCCGTGCCGATGATCCCAGTCAGGTCCGCGAATTGGGGTTTCCATCCCAGAACCTTCCTTGCCTTGTCCGCACTGCCGATCAGTGTACTCGGATCCCCCGGTCTCCTTCCGACCTCCTCGACGGGTATCTCCTTGCCTGTCACTCTTCTCGCCTCGTCAATGACCTGGCGGACCGAAAAACCGTTTCCGTTGCCCAGGTTAAAGACATCGCTCGTCCCGGTCTTCTTCAGGTGCTCGAGGGCTGCGACGTGAGCGGCCGCGAGATCCGTCACGTGGATGTAGTCCCGGATACAGGTGCCGTCCGGGGTGTCGTAGTCGGTGCCGAAGATCTTTACGTCTTCTCGTTTGCCGAGTGCCGCGTCCAGCACGAGGGGGATCAGGTGTGTCTCCGGGTCGTGCCATTCGCCGATTTCTCCCTTAGGGTCTGCGCCTGCGGCGTTGAAATACCGGAGTGAGGCGTATTGCAGATCATGGGCCACGTTCAAGTCTTGCAGGACCATTTCGACCATCTGTTTACCCCTGCCATAGGGGCTGATCGGGGCCAGCGGATGATTCTCGGATATGGGGATCTGTGTGGGATTCCCGTAGACCGCACACGTGGAGGAGAAGACCATGAATCGGACCCCGTGTTCGATCATCGCGTTCAGCAGGTTCAGGGTGTTGGCCACGTTGTTCTGATAGTACTTCTCAGGGTGATCTACGGACTCCCCCACATAGGTGTATGCAGCGAAGTGCATGACTGCGGTGATTCGGTTCTTCTTGAACAGGACCCTGAGACCGTCCCGGTCATCCAGATCCCCCAAGACGAAGGCGCCCCACTTGGAGCATTCCCTGTGGCCGTAAGCTAGATTGTCGTAGACGATCGTGTTGTATCCGTGCTGGTGCAGGAGCTTGTTCGCATGGCTGCCGATGTATCCTGCCCCCCCGGTTACCAGAACAACTTCTTTTTTCCGTTCACCCTTTTCCATGTTCGGCCTCTCTCATTTGTTCTTGATCCCAAAATGCTTGTCCTCGATGTCGCGAACGAGATCCCGGTAGAACGACCAGTGATGTCAGTTCCATGGGGCGCGAACGAAACATTGTTCTCTGCCCCGGACAACCCCGGAGCAAACGGGAATCACCTGGACAGTTCATCCTTCCGTACGGAAGGTGAGGGCGGCCACCGACAGGGGCGGGAGTTCATAGGTGGCCCGCCCGTTCCGGATCGTCACGTCGTCGAAGGCGTGGGATTTTACGCGGTCCGGCGCTTCGAACGAATTCGCCGCCTTCGCATCCGAACCTGTCAACACCTCCGCGTCGACCAGGGAGACGATCGGCCGGTCCGCGAGTTGGACGTTGATTTCCATCGACTCGGCGGTATCCCGGTTCGTGGTGAACACGTGGAGGTCCTCGCCGGAAAGGATCGCGCTCGCGTCCACGTAAGGGGCGACACCGTAGGATTGGGTCGCGTACGTCGGGCCGTCGACTGAGAGCCGGAGGGAAACGCCGTCCCTCCGCCTGCTGTACATTTCAAAGGGGTAGAAGATGGACTGGATCAGATGCTCGTCCGCTTTCGTGAGGATCGGGGCGATGATGTTCACGATCTGTGCGATGTTGGCGATCTTGACCGAGTCCGCGTGGCGAAGGAAGCTGTTCAGGAATCCGGCCACCACGAGGGCGTCCTCCAGGTTGTAGACCTCCTCGACCAGGTGGGGCGCGAACTGTCCCTTGCCGTCCATTTCGTAATTCTTGTACCAGACGTTCCATTCGTCGAAACATAGGTACGCCCGCTTGAAGCTGCGGAGCTTCGTCTGCACGGCCCTGCACAGGCCGTCGACGGCTTCGATCTGTTGATCGATGGAGTTGGTGACGGCCAGGAAGTTCGGCGTGTCGTCCTCGAAATTTCTCACGTACCGGTGGAGGCTGATGTAGTCGGCATGATTCCCCACGTATTCGAGGACCACACGGTCCCATTCCATGAAGGTCGGTAGAGAGATGTCACAGGTTCCGCACACGACCAGCTCCATGGACTTGTCGACAAGTTTCATCATGTGCCCGGCCTGCTGGGCCCGGATGGCGTACTGCTCGGCAGGGACGTGCCCCAGCTGCCAGGATCCGTCCATCTCGTTTCCCAGGCACCAGAGCTTGACGTCGAAGGGGGCTTCGTTTCCGTTCTCGGCCCGCAGGTCCGCGTATTTCGTTCCCGCGGGGGCGTTGCAGTATTCCACCCAGTTTCGCGCCTCCTCCGGCGTTCCGGTCCCGAGATTTACCGAGAGCATGGGGGTCCAGCCCATCCTACGGGCAAGCTTGATGAATTCATCCGTGCCGATACGGTTCGGCTCGATGCTGTTCCATGCGAGGTCGATGACCGTCGGACGGGCGTCAACGGGTCCGACGCCGTCGAGCCAGTGGTACCCGGAAACAAAGTTCCCCCCCGGATAGCGCATGGCGGTCATCCGAAGTCTCTTCAGGGAGTCCAGAACGTCGGTCCGGAATCCGTCTTCGTCTGCGTGCGCGCACTCCGGGTCATAGACCCCCTGGTAGACAGCGCGTCCCATGTGCTCCAGGAAGCCTCCGAAAACACGGGGGTCCACCGGACCGACCTGAATTTTCGAGTGCAAGTGAAGGGTAGACGACTTCATCGATCGTATCCTCCGGCCCGGATCAGGTCACGGTACCAGTAGGCGCTCGCCTTGGGGGTCCTGACAAGGGAGTCGTAATCAACGTGAACGATGCCCCATCGCGATCCATACCCTTCGGCCCATTCGAAATTGTCCATGAAGGACCACTGGAAATACCCCTTCACCTTTACGCCGTCATCCATGGCCCTTCGCACCTCTGCCACGTAGGAGGCGAGATAATCGATCCTTTCCCGGTCGTTCACCTCTCCGTCCACGAGCTTGTCGTCGGCTGCGATCCCGTTCTCGGTTACGTAGACCTCCGGGTCGCCCCACTCGTTCTTGAAGCGTGTAAGGGATTCATAAATGGACTGCGGATAGATCTCCCACCCGAAGTGCGTGTAGGGGGCTCCGGGAATGCGGTGATCGAAATCGAGCATGGCCTCCATGAGCGGGATGTTGGCGTCATGATAGGCGAACATGCGACTGTAGAGATTGAGACCTGCGAAATCCAGGGGCTGGTGGATACGCTCTATATCTCCGTCCCGTATCGGCAGGTCGAGGTCCTTGAAGAGTTCCAGGATGTCCTCGGGATAGCTGCCGATCAGGACAGGCTCTGCATACCACCGGTTCATCAGTCCGTCCATGATCCGGGCCGCCTTACGGTCTTCGTCCGACTCGGAGCGGGGATGGATGGGTGGGAGCTGCAGGACACAACCGACCTTTGCGGTGGAAGCCTCGTTCCGGATGGCGGCCACGCCGTCTCCGTGGGCGAGATTGATGTAGTGGGACAGATGGAGGTATTGGAGTTGATCCGTCGATCCGGGCGCATGTTCGCCCGTTGCGTACCCCAGCATTCCGAAAATCTGAGGTTCGTTCAGGGTGGTCCAGAGCTTGACCCGGTCCCCCAGGGCCTGGGCAACCACGGCGGCGTAGTCCCCGAACCACCGGGCGATGTCCCGGTTGGTCCAGCCGCCCAGATCATCGAGAGCCTGGGGCAAGTCCCAGTGGTAGAGAGTCAGGAGCGGCTCGATGCCCGCCTCGAGCAGCGTGTCGGTGAGTCTGGAGTAGAAATCCAGTCCTCTTTGATTAACCTCTCCCTTGCCCGCCGGAAGGATCCTTGGCCAGGAGACGGAAAAGCGGTAGCCCCCGAGCCCGAGCTCACGCATGAGAGCCACGTCGTCCTTGTACCTGTGATAGTGATCACAGGCGACATCCCCGGTACTGCCGTCCTTGATCTTCCCCGGGGTGTGGGTAAACCGGTCCCAGATGGATTCCCCCTTGCCCCCTTCCTGCCAGGCCCCCTCGATCTGATAGGAGGACGTTGCCGTGCCCCAGAGAAAGTCTGCCGGAAAAGAAATTCGGATCATGTTCTCTCTCCATCGTCTGGACCCGGAGTGCTTCAAAAGCCCACGAACCGTCGGATCACTGCTTTTACGGACCGGTTTGTTTTGTCTTTCGTTTTTTGCCCTGCATCGTTTTTCCCCTTTTCGGAGCCCTGGGGATGGGTGGCAAAGGCTCGTCTCCTTCGGAGAGTGTGGCCGATAGAATCCTCATCATAGATCGTTTCGCTCGCTTTGCGTCACCCGGTCGGAGACCCTCGTGTATCAGGAGTTCGCCGGCTTGCTCCGTCGCAGCCTGGAGCATGGAAAAGAGCCACGGATCGTATTCCTCGCCCAGTGCCTTGTTAGTCTCCACACGGAAGACGTCCACGATCATGTGGAGCCCTTCCGCGCGGCGCTTTGCGATCTGGAGTTGGGGGTGTGTCGATTGCCGTCTCGTCGTGCCGGCTACGGGACCTGTTGCATAGAGCCACTGGAGGTAGGCGTCAACCCCCTTCTCGAGCTTCTGAAGAGGGCCGTCGACGCTCGCCACCGCACTCGTCCAGGTCTGGAGAAAAGACATGCTGACGACCTCATCCACAGCATCGAACACGTCTTCCTTGCTCTTGAAGTAACGGTAGAAGGTGGGCCGCGAGATCCTGGCCTCTTCGAGGATGTCCTCCACGCGTGTGTCCGCGTATCCGAGCCTTCCGAAGACGTTCATGGCGGCCCGGAGAATGCGCATACGAATCAGCGACTTGTTCTTTTGCCTCCGTTCAGGCTTTTCCGAAACGGTCTCTCGGTGACTGCGGGTCTGGGGAGGTTTCTTTGCGCTTTTCCCTGTCAAGTCTCTTGCCCTCAGCGGATTCTATTGCCCATGAGATTCTCAGCGAGCCATAAAGTAACGCACATGTTAACTCCTGGCAAGAAAAATCCATTCTCGCATCAGACGACTAGTCCGGGTGACTCGAATCGACCGATCGGATACAGAAATGATAAGCCACAAGCGGCCGGATCGTTCGACATGTCCCTTTTCTCCTGTTATTGTGCGTTCCGGGATTTTTCTTCTTGCAACCACTTAACATATGTGTTAACCATCTGCAACGAAATTCTGTTTTTTCCAAGAATGCCAGTTTGATCTGTGAAGTTCGGGTCCCATCGTCTGTGAACGAACCAGGGGGGAACATGAAGATCCGGCACGCAGTCAAACATCGGCAGGGGGGGAGATCAGCAAACCGGTCGCTCGTGGCCATTGCCGTGCTACTGTCGATGACCGTGGTTCTCGGAACGGAAGGGTTGATGCCTGCGTCCGCTTGGGCGCTGGACATAAGCACGGGGCCGCTCAAGGGAAGGCTGGATACCACCGTCTCCACGGGAGTGGCGATTCGCGTGGAGGAACGGGATCCGAGAATCGTCGCGCAGACTAATGGAGGGACCGGGTTCGATCCTGACATCGATGACGGGAACCTGAACTTCGACCAGGGTGACGTGACCTCGCTGAACATCAAGGTCTTGCACGAGATTGATCTCGGCTGGAAGAACTACGGATTCTTCGGCCGGTTCTACTATTTCTACGACTGGGCCATCATGAAGTTCGATCCGAGATTCCGGGCCTTTACGGAAAATGCACAAAGGCGCGCGGGCCTGGACATCCGGCTGCTGGATCTTTATGTGGTGGGCGACTACGAAGTCTTCAATCGGCCCCTCACGGTGCGGCTGGGCAACCAGGTGCTGAGCTGGGGGGAGAGCACGTTTATCCAGAACGGCATCAACAGCATCAACCCGGTGGACGTGACAGCCCTGCGGCTGCCCGGTTCGCAATTGAAGGAGGCCCTGCTGCCGGTCCCGATGATCAGCATAAACGCAGGCATCTCGGACAGCCTGTCTTTCGAGGCCTTCTACCAGCTCTTCTGGGACAACACGGAGATCGAACCCTTTGGCACCTATTTTTCCACCAACGACCAGGCGGGCCCGGGCGCCAGCAGGGTTACCCTCGGGTTTGGCCTGCCGCCCCCTGACGGGCCGACCGATAACCCGGTACAGCCTGTGGGAACGAGGCCACCTATCGGGAGTTGGATCCCCCGGAAAGATGACAACGAGCCGAGCCATATGGGGCAGGGAGGGGTTGCCCTCCGGTACTTGGCGTCCTGGCTATGGGAGACGGAGTTGGGCGTCTACTACATGCACATCCACAGCCGAAGACCGGTGCTGAGCGGTATAACAGGCGATCCTCCCCCTGACGACCCGCTCGACGTGCTGATCTGGGGCCTCGTGAACGGAGACGGCGCGAGTACCTCAGGTTATTTTCGCGAATTCCCCGAGAATATCGACATCGTAGGGATGAGCTGGAACACGGTAGTCCCCTTTGGGGTCGCCTTTCAGGGCGAGGTGAGCGGCCGGCTGGGACAACCGATTCAGATCGACGGCTTCGAGCTGGTGGCGTATGGGCAATCACCGTACGATCCTACCCTGGCCGAATTGGCCACCCTGGAGAACCTCCTTAACCCTGATATCCCGCCGGAAGACGCGCAAGTGACCCCACCGATCTTCGGGAACAGCCAACTCACCGCGTTGCGTGGTGCGCCCGGGTTCAACCAGTATACGCAGGGGTGGGAGCGGAAGGACATGCTCCAGGCCCAGGCAACATTCACAAAACTGTTTGGGCCTAACCTGGGTGCAGATGATATAGCATTCCTCTTTGAAGTGGGCGCCACCTGGTTCTTCGGGATGGAAGACAAGGACGTGCTTCGGTACGATGGGCCGGGAACCGAGACAAGCGGCAATTCCTGGTGGACGGAGGCGGGTCTCCAGCCGTTCACAACCGAGGGGGGCTTTGCAGACTCCTTCTCCTGGGGGTACCGTCTCGTGTTGGCACCGACCTTCAACAATGCGATCGGCGCTGTTACGCTCACGCCGATCTTCGCCTGGGCCCACGACGTGGAGGGCGTCACGCCGATCCCGATCAGCAATTTCGTTGCGGGAACCAAGGCAATGAGCTTGATGCTCAATGCTGTCTATCTACAGAAGATCCAGGCCAGGCTGGCGTACACAATGTTCTTCGGGGGGGGCAAGGCGAACCTTCTCCACGACCGTGACTTCATCTCCCTGAGCGCCAGCTATTCCTTCTAGCAAGGCCGGCGAACCGACCATCTTCAAAGAGGAGATACACGAATGAGAAGAAGCTCGAAATGGATATCTGCCTGTACATTTATTCTTGCGTTGCTGGTGGCGGTTGTGCAGGCGGAGGCCAAGGTCTCGGCCGAGGAAGCCAAGAAGCTCACGGATGGAACGCTCACGCCCCTGGGGGCAGAGAAGAAGGGGAACGAGGAAGGGACCATTCCCGCGTGGGACGGAGGCATTACGGAGATCCCCGAGGGGTTCAAGGAGGACAGTGGAGACTACGTCGACCCCTTTGCGGGTGACAAGATCCTGTTTACCATCACCGCTGCGAACATGCTGGAATATGCAGACAAGCTGTCGCCCGGCCAGATCGATCTGTTCAAGCGGTACCCGAACACCTACAAGATGAATGTGTACCCGACGCGGCGGAGCGCCTCGTACCCGCAGCGTATCTATGACTGGGCCGTGAAGAATGCCACGACGGCGGAACTCGTGGAAGGGGGCAATGGGTTCAAGAACGCGTGTGAATCGATCCCCTTCCCCATTCCGAAGGAGGGAATCGAGGCGGTCTGGAACCACCTAACGCGATTCCGGAACGACACGGTCTATCGGGTCTACGCTTCCATCGCACCCACGGCGGGGGGGGCGTACACGGTCGTTACGACCGAAGAGAAGATCTTCTTTCCGTACTCGGTGGCGGGTGCGACCTCCGAAACGATCAACAACGTGTTGATCTACTTCCTGTCGAACGTACTCGCCCCGGCCCGCATGGCGGGTGACCTCCTTCTCGTTCACGAGACCCTGGACCAGGTCAAGGAGCCTCGTAGGGCCTGGACGTACAACCCGGGACAGCGGCGCGTGCGCAGGGCGCCGAACGTGGCCTACGACTTGCCCACCGGCACGGCGGACGGCCAGCGGACGGCGGACATGCTGGACATGTACAACGGCGCGCCGGACCGTTACGAGTGGAGCCTCATCGGAAAGAAGGAGATGTATATTCCGTACAATTCCTACAAGGTCACCGACCGGCAGGTCAAATACAAGGACATTATCCGACCGGGTCATCCCAACACGGACCTCCTTCGGTACGAATTGCACCGGGTCTGGCACGTTGAAGCAAAGCTGAGGCCGGGAACGAGGCACATCTACGCCCAGCGAACCTTCTACCTGGACGAAGATACGTGGACAATCCAGGTAGCGGATCTCTACGATAATCAGGGCGAACTCTGGAGGGTATCGGAAAACCACCTGGTCAACTACTACGATCTGCCCATGAGCGCCACGGCCATGGAGGTTCACTTGGACCTGCAGAACGGTCGCTACCTCGCCCTCGGGATGACGAACGAGGGAACGCCCTGGAGCTTCAAGGAGAAGTTCCCCCTCGACCTGTTCACGCCCGCAGCCCTGCGCAGGGCAGGTCGGCGTTAAACAGGGTAAGGCAATCTCAAGCTTCCGAAACGGCCTTTCTGGCAAAATCTTTGCCTGAGGTGCTGTCGGGGCCGAAGAAGTCGGCCCCGATTTCATCGGCGAATTCCTTAGTCACCGGTGCACCGCCGATCATGACCTTGACCGCGTCGCGTAACCCGGCTTCCTGAACCGCCTCGATGACCTCCCTCATCGCGATCATCGTCGTCGTGAGCAGGGCACATAGCCCCAGGACCTGTGGCTGGTGCTCTTTCACGGACTCGACGAAAGCCTCGGGCGGAACATCGATTCCCAGGTCCACGACCTTGAACCCGGCCCCTTCGAGGGAAATGGAAAGGAGATTCTTGCCGATGTCGTGCATGTCCCCCCGGACCGTGCCCACGACAACGGTGCCGGTGGATCTGGCTCCACTCTGAACCATGCCCGGCTTGAGGAGTTCCAGCCCCGCCTTCATCGCCTTGGCGGCCATGAGCATCTCGGGAAGATAGAACTCGCCCTTTTGAAAGAGGTCGCCTACCACGTCCATTGCGGGAATCATCGCCTCATTCATCATCGCATCCGGGGCCGTCCCGTCCTGGAGGAGTTGTTGGACCCGGTCGACCGTGTCGCTAACTTTTCCAGCCACCACGGATTCTCTCAGTTTCTCCATCTTGACTCTCCTTTCGCGACTCGCGAGTCCGGTATTCTGCAAAACCTTCTGGCAATCCCATCGTCAGGCGTACCCGTGTTCTTCGTTCCAGTTCCTGGTTTCGTCGATCATGGCATAGTAGTTCTCGATTTTGCAGTAGTTGGTCACCGAGTTGCCGGAGCCGAGCATGATACCCCCGGCGGGTGTGCAGGCTTCGAGGATCTGACGGGTGCGGGCCCTCACATCCTCGGTCGTTCCTCTGGCCAGGAGGTCCACGTCCACCCCGCCCAAGAGGGAAATGCGATCTCCATACCTCCTGTGCATCTCCTCGATGGGCGTGATGTTGTCCTGAAAGCTGTGTAAGGCATCAATTCGGACGTCTTCGATCAGGTCTTCCAGGAGTGCTTCGATCTTGCCGCAGGAATGAAAGATAAAGGGCTTGCCGTTCTTATGGCAGGTATCGGCGAACCGCTTGTGCCTGGGTAGAACGTGTTCGCGGAAGAAATCGGGATGCAGCATGGTGCCGTGGTTGAAGCCCATGTCCTCGCCGTAGAAGACTGCCCCGGTGCTCGGGTGGGCCGTTGCCATGTCGATGGCCCGTTCGGTCAGGATAGCGAGGTTCTCCAGAATATCAACGAGCAGATCCGGCTCCTCGATGCTCTTGATCGCCATGGTTTCGAAGCCCATGAGATTCCTGAGTTCCTCGAAGATACCGTTGCAGAAGATCATCTGCTTCATCCCGGCGGGGATCTTGTCGGACGTGTACTCGATCGGAAGGATGCTGATCTCTTCGACTGCGGGCCAGTGGAAGGATTGGAATTGTTCCCTGGAGGCGATCAGACCGCTATGCTCTTCCTGCCATCCCCGGACCTTTCCTCCCTGACGTGGGTTATCTTTTCGGTTCCATGCTGTTTGTTTCAACGGGACGATGGGCGTCATGGTCACGTAGTCATAGCCCACGGACCGGTGGAAGGCGATCGTCAGGTCCATGAGTTGGATGCCGGCCTGTATTTCGCCGGGGCCCATCTGTTCAGTCATGTTTGCGAAGTCCATCCAGCTCTCGATGGGCGACTGGAGGCCCGTCGCTTCCTCCTGGATTTCAAGGTCTACCAGCAGCTCGATAATGGGGACGGGCCCCTCGGTGGTTTCGCGTAGGAGGACCTTTCGAAAATGGTCGAAATCCGGCTCTTCTTTGAAGGGTTTTTCGATCCGCATATCGTATCTCCCTGGCACGTTTTGATTTTGTTATTTAACATACATGTTAATCCAATGCAAACATATTCTTTCACCTATTCTAATGAGATCCAGGTTCCAAAACAGGTAAACGGCGAGGCGGGAAAGGGACCCCGATTTGTCTCTTGTGCTGGTGTAACATGTATGTTAATAGAACATGATGAATTGCGTCGAAAGCGATGGGATATGAAGGCACGTCAAGGAGGCCCGGAACGGTGGTGGCAGAGCGGTGTGGTCTATCAGATCTATCCTCGGAGTTTCATGGACAGTGACGGCGACGGGGTAGGGGATTTGAGGGGTATTGTCTCGAAGCTGGATTACCTGAATGACGGGACAGAGAAATCTCTGGGTATCGATGCCATCTGGCTCTCGCCGATCTATCCATCTCCGAACAAGGACTTCGGTTACGACATCAGCGATTACAGGGACATCGATCCGCTCTACGGAGACATGGAGGATTTCAAGCTTCTGTTGAGAGAAGCGCACGATCGGAACATCCGGATCGTGATGGACCTGGTGATCAACCACACTTCGGACCAGCACCCCTGGTTCATCGAGGCATGCAAGAGCCGGGACAATCCGTACCATGACTGGTACCTGTGGCACGAGGGGAAGAACGGCAAGGCCCCGAACAACTGGTTTGCCTTCTTTGACAAGAAGGCCTGGTGGTGGGTCGATGAAGTGCGGAAGTTCTATCTCTCCACGTGGTGTCGATACCAGCCGGAGGTGAACTGGCGGAACCCGGGGCTGAAAGAAGCCATGTTTGATGTGATGCGGTTCTGGCTCGAACTGGGTGTGGACGGGTACAGGATCGATGTGATCAACTGGTTCATGAAGGACGAACAGTTCCGCTCCAACCCTTTTCGGCCTCAGTTGAGCCCGCCCGACCTTCAGAAACACATCTACGATCGGAACCGGCCGGAGACCCACGACCTCTGTCGGGAGATTCGGGAGGTGGTGGATGCCTTTCCGGATCGATTTTCGGTAGGAGAGGTCTACACGACATCAGCAAAGGATGCCTCCTCCTACTACGGCAACGGGGATGAACTCCACCTCGCCTTCAATTTCGCCTTTCTGTTCAAGAAATGGGGGGCTGCCAATTTCCTTCAAGAGATCGAGAAGTGGGACAGTCTGCTGAGAGACAAGGGCTGGCCGACCTACACCCTGTCGAATCACGATCAACCCCGGCACTACACCCGTTACGCAGAAGGTGACGAGACCAACAAGCGGGCACGCGTCGCAGCCGCCATGCTCCTGACCCTGAGGGGAACGCCTTTCCTCTACTATGGCGAGGAAATCGGGATGTCCGACCTGAAGATAGGGAGAAAGCAGATTCAGGATCCGCTGGGGAAGAAATATTGGCCCATCCTCAAGGGCCGTGACCCGGCACGGACCCCGATGCAGTGGAGGGGCTCTCGCCATGCAGGATTCTCCACGGCGGACCCGTGGCTTCCGGTCCACCCGAAGCACGGGGTTGTTAACGTGGAGAGTCAGGCCGGGGATCCCGGGTCCCTCCTGTCCTTGTATAGAGAGCTCATATGGTTGCGAAAAAGGACGCCTGCCCTCTGCCGAGGGGAATATCGCTCACTGGTTTCCTCTCCGACGGAATACCTCGTCTACCTTCGATCTTATGAAGGCCAGACGGTTCTGGTCTTGTTGAATTTCGTGGGAAAGAGCGTAACGGCTGCGCTACGCGGAAACGGCAATGAAGTGATGGCGGGCAAATGGGAGGTCCTCTTCGGAACGGACAGGCTGAAGGGCAGTCGATTGGAGGTCTCGACGGGTATGGGCCTTCAAGGGTACGAGGTTCTGATCGCGGAGAGAACAGAAGAGCGTAATGGAGGATCGCACAAATGACCCGAATTGCCATGATCGGGGCTGGCAGCATCGAGTTTGCCCAGAAGCTGGTGCAGGACTTTCTCTGCTTCGAGTCAACCCGGGATGCACACATTGCACTCGTGGACATCGACGCTCACAGGCTCGAGACCGCGCACAGGGTGTTCGAGAACATGCGCGAGCAGCATGGACTCGGGTGCACGTTCTCGGCCAGTACGGACAGGGGTGACTCCCTGAAGGGGGCGGACCTGGTCATTGCGATGATCAGCGTGGGTGGCAACGACGCCCTGAAGCAGGACATCGAGATTCCCCTGAAATATGGGGTCGATCAATGCGTGGGGGACACGCTGAACCCCGGAGGTATCTTTCGAGGCTTGAGACAGGTGCCGCCCCTCCTCGACGTCGCGAGCGACATGAGCGAGCTGTGTCCGGAGGCCATGTTTCTCAATTACGCGAACCCGATGGCCATCTGTTCTTGGGCCATCCAGCAATCCTTTCCGGAGATTCAAGCCGTCGGTCTTTGCCACGGTGTGCGGCACACAACAGCGCTCCTGTGCAGATGGCTGGATCTGCCTGTGGAGGCGTGCGATACGCTGACCGCGGGCATCAACCACATGGCCTGGTACCTGAAGTTCACGCACGAGGGAAAAGACCTGTACCCCCGCATGTGGGAAAAGCTGGGCAAGGAAGGCCCGATCGAGCTCGAGCAGTACCGATTCGAGATCATGAAGGCCACCGGTCGTTTCTGCACCGAAAGCCCGGGACACACATCGGAATACGTTCCCTACTTCCGACATCGCAAGGACCTGAGAGCGCTCTTCGATGGGCATTGGCTCTTCGGAGAAACGGCAGGGTACCTGAAAGAGCAACTGCGGACGACAGAGCGGTATGAAGAAACGATGGCTGCCATGGCGTCCGGGAAGACGCCGGTCCCCTACGCTCCCGGGGAAAAGTCCCAGGAGCACGCGGCGGAGATCCTGGACGCCCGTCTCACGGGAAGACCCTTCGGGTTTGCCGGCAACGTGTTGAATAGGGGGTTCATCACAAACCTGCCGGACGGTTGCTGCGTGGAGGTGCCGGTCTTCGTGGATCGTCAAGGGCTTCATCCCTCCTTCGTGGGGCCCCTCCCGAAGGTATGCGCCGCCCTGTGCAGGTCCAACATCTCGGTCCAGGAACTCGCCGTGGATGCCGCGCTCAACGGCGACTACGAGGCAGCCTATCACGCCTGCATGATGGACCCCGTAACGTCCGCGGTACTCGCACCTCATGAAATACGGAACATGGTGGACGAGCTGTTCGAGGCGCACATGGAGAGGCTGCCTCAATTTCAGGGCAAGAAGAGCGCGTCCCCGGGCGCCACGATCGCCCGGCTGGAGACAGGCGCAAAGACGATGAAGGTGGGGGAGAACGTGTACGCCAAGCTCATCTCGGAGGGGTACAGCTGGTGATGACGAAGAGGGGATCATGCTGACTCATAAAATACCCATTGAGGACCGCATACAGGACCTGCTTGGGCGGATGACCCTGGAGGAGAAGGTGGCCCAGGTCGGCTCGGTATGGGGCCCGGACCTCTTGGAAGGGGAGCGGTTCAGCGCCGAGAAAGCGGATACGATCCTCTGCAACGGGATCGGCCATGTCTCGCGACTGGGCACGGCCTCGACGCTGCGGCCGGTGGAGTTGGCTTCGACGGCCAACGAAATCCAACGGTACATCCTCGAGAAGACGCGCCTGGGCATTCCCGCCCTGCTGCACGAGGAGAGTTGCGCAGGGCTGACGGCCCGGGAGGCGACGCAGTTCCCGCAGGCCATAGGGCTCGCGAGCACCTGGGAGCCGGATCTCGTGCAGTCCATGGCGGATGTGATCCGCGAAGAGATGGTGGCGGTCGGAGCACGCCATACCCTGGCGCCGGTTCTCGATGTTACGCGCGACCCGCGGTGGGGTCGATGCGAGGAGGCCTTTGGGGAAGACCCGTACCTTGTGGGACGTATGGGCGTGGCTTATGTCAGAGGGATCCAGAGCCCCTCGCTTGGTCATGGTGTGGCGGCCACGGGGAAACATTTCCTCGGGTACGGCGCACCGGAAGGGGGCATGAACTGGGCGCCTTGCCAACTTCCTCGACGGGAACTCCTGGAGAGGATCCTCCCGCCCTTCGAGGCTGCTATCCGGGAGGCGCGGATCGCAACGATCATGAACGGGTATCACGAGATCGACGGGATTCCCTGCGGGGCGTCCAAAGAACTCCTGGACGGCCTGCTCAGGGGAGAGCTTGGGTTCGATGGCCCGGTCGTGTCCGATTACCTGAGCGTTCTTTTTCTGATGATCTACCACCGAATCGCGCAGGAGAGGTCCGAGGCTGCGGCCCGGGCACTCGAGGCGGGACTCGACGTGGAATTGCCGCGGCTGGATTTCTTTCGGGAGCTGCCTTCCGCCATCGAGGCGGGCAGAATCGACAAGGCGCTGCTCGATCGCGCGGTCGGCCGTGTTCTGTGTCTCAAGTTCGAACTGGGCCTGTTCGAGTCCCCCTTCGTGGACGACGGTAAAGCTTCGGGGGTGTTCGGCAGATCGGAATCCCGTGATTTGGCGCGGACGATCGGTGGGAAGTCTTGCGTGTTGTTGAAGAACGAAGGCGTGCTACCCCTGAGCCGGGGGATTGGCAAAATCGCTGTCGTCGGCCCGAATGCGGCGAGCATCCGCCATCTACAGGGGGCTTACCACTACCCGACGCACTCGGAACCGCAATTCGGGCCCATTTACGACGGGGACACACCCGCAGATGCTCCCGGAGCGTTCTCGGGTGAATTCATGGCAGGTGCCTTCGATCCGAACCTGGATTTCAGGACCTGCCTTCCGCCTACCGTTACGGTTCTTGACGGCATCCGCGAAGCCGTCGGTCCCGGAACGGAGATCGCTCACGTGCAGGGTTGTGACATTAAGGACCCCGATACGGGGGGGCTCGACGAGGCGGTGGAGGCGGCACAAAATGCGGATGTCGCCGTGGTGGTCGTTGGATGCCGTTCGGGGCTCCTGAAGGGGTACAGCAGCGGTGAGGCGAACGACTCGGCGGGCTTGATGCTCCCAGGGGCTCAGAGCGACCTGGTCCGCAGGGTGGCGGAGACGAAGACGCCCACTGTGGTCGTACTCATTGCGGGACGCATTCTTGCGCTAACGGATATCGTGGATTCGCCTGGAGCGATCCTTCAGGCATGGATCCCGGGACAGGAAGGCGGCCACGCAGTGGCGGACGTGTTGTTCGGCGACGTGAACCCTGCGGGGAGGCTTCCCGTCACGATGCCGCGAGCGCCGGGACAGCTGCCGCTCTACTACAACCACAAGCCCTCGGGCGCGTACAGCCAGTTCCACGGGGACTATGCGGACCTTCCGGCTTCGCCCCTGTTCTGCTTCGGCCACGGCCTGTCCTACACGAGGTTCGAATACAGTGACCTGGAGCTTTCGTCTTCCGAGGTGACGGCCGAGGAATTGCTGGAGGTGTCTTGCCGGGTGACGAACGTGGGCGAGCGTTCCGGGGATGAAGTCGTTCAGCTCTACGTGAGGCAGCCTTTTGCCAGCCTTACCCGTCCGGTGCAGGAGCTCAAGGGGTTCGCACGTGTAGAGGTGATGCCCGGGCAGACACGTCGAGTACGATTCGGCCTGGACATTCGACACTTCGCCTTCTACGATACCGAGATGCGCTTCGTCGTGGAGCCGGGTGCGGTGGAGGTCATGGTGGGCGCGTCCTGCCAGGACATTCGACTCCACGGTGAGGCCCGAATAGCGGGCGAGTGCACCGAGGTGCGACGCGCTGATGTGCGGCCCACATCGGTTGTGATCGATTGAGGCGCGAACGAGACCAACTGGTTGTCGTTTCCTCGTGTGCGTCACGTTCAGCCGACGATTCCATCGTGCCGGCCTTGTCCAGCCCCTAATCCCGGCTTAGGGATTTTCGCGATTGATCAAAGAACGTTCGTCATGGAACAACCATTGCGGATTATGCGCAGTTAGAATAGTCTCTGCCACAAACAGGTTGGAGGGATAGATGTCGGCCAGGGAAACAGAAGGGCCCTCGGTGCACTGCCGGGAGGAATCGATCCTCACGTCCGAGGAAAAGCAGCGCTTCAACGGGTTTTTTCAGGAACACGGACTCTCGGAGGACATCTTCATCTACTTTGAGAGCCTTGTCGGATTGTCAACCGACCAAGACCGATTCATCTTCCTTAAGGCCTTTCATGGTGATGACCTGGTTGGGCTTGCGATGTTCGCCAGGGTTGGGAGCCACAGGCTGTACAACAGCTTGAATACGAAGCTGAGGAAGTACGGCTTCCTCGAGAAACTTGGAGGGATGATGAGAAGTACGGTGTACTTCTCCATGCATGCCGTGTCAAGCCCGGGCCTGCCGCGATCGTTCCTGTACACTGACAAGCAATTCGAAGATGCGGTCAATGAATCGATTCTCTCTTGGCTGCGAGAGAAGAAGGATGCGGACACGGTCATCATTTTCGATTCTGCGGAGAAGTCGGATTTCTATGCCAAGAATTCCTTTACGTGCCATCCCTTCAGTTCCGACTCCTGGCTCGATGTGCCCCGATACGAGACGGTAGACGACTATCTGGCCCTCCACAAGCGAACCCGAAAGAATCTAGCAAGATTCAAGAAGAGAAGGAACGTGGAGGTAGAAACCCTGCGGGGGAAAGTGCCGGAAGAGATCATGAGGGGAATCATCGAGTGCCTGATGTGTTCCTACCAGAACTCCCAGGGGCTGCTGCCCATCCAGGATTTCTTCAACACCAACCTGTTGAGAACGGCACTGTTCTCATCCGATCGGTTCATTCACTTCGTGATTCGAGTGGACGGGCAGATAGCCGGTTTTAGCACTCGTCTCCTGTGCGGCAAGAACCTGATCGGAATCATAGGCGGCTACAATCGGGAGCTTCCCGGCAATTCGCCTGTGTACGATTTTATGATCGTGACCACCCTGGACTACTGCATCCGCAACGGGTACACGAGGCTCGTCTACGGGTTGGTCGACAATCATACCAAGGCCAGGCTGATGGATTCGTTCCGTGAGCAGAAGTTCTACTCCTTTTCCAGGAATCCACTCCTCCGGCTTCTGTTGAAGCACGCCTATCGCTTCCTGTCCGGCTATGCTCTGCACAGAATAGACACCGAGGCACGGGAGAAGAGAGGGGCTGCCGCCCCTCCGACCAGCACGCCAGCATAGCTCGACACCTTTTTGGGGAGGATGTCGCGTTTCCTCGATTCTTCGCCTCAGATCTGGTATGATTTCTTCCGGTTGAAAAGGGGAGTCTCTAGCATTCTTGTAGGAGGAGGGAAACCTTATGGCTGAACCGACGTTGAAGGACAAGACCTACAGTATCATCATGAAAGCGTTTGTGGAGACGGGGCAGGCGCCACACTACGCGGAGCTTGCGACCGGGCTGGGCGTTTCTACCAAGGAAGGGAAGGCAGCGCTGCATGAACTCTTTTCGACTCGCGGTTTTGCCGGCTGGCTCTTTCCGAAGGGCGACACCGTGGTCTCCTTTGCCCCTTTCAACAACCTCCCGACCCAGTACCGGCTGACCATCGACGGGGAGCAGAAGTGGTTCGCCCAGTGAGCTTTCGAATCGCTGGCGGTCTGCTGGCTCTTTCCCGGGAAGACGGTACAAATCGACTCCGTGTGCCTCGATTGCGGTGAACCCATACAGGTCAAGGTGAAGGACGGCAAGATCGAGTCCCAGGATCCGGAAGGGCTCATCGGGTACGTGGCCGTCCCGTTCGGGAGGTGGATGTTGAACATCCCCTACTCCTGAAGCACCATGAACTTCTTCCGGTCGGAAGAACATCTTCGCAGGTGGGAAGGCTACCAAGAGAAGAAGAAGGAGGGGATCATCTCCCTGGATTCTCTGATGCAGCTCTTTGCCGGTCCCTTCTTTACGAACAGAGGTGGGCCTGACTATGTCTCACGCCAGAGCGAGTACATGGCGGACTTTATGGGTGAACTCGACAAGCTCCCGGATGCGGGAAACTACTGGAAGCTGTCGTCCTTCGAGAAGGCCGCCTTCTCGCTGGCGATGAAGCTGGGGCTCATGTAGAACTCTCTTGCTATTATAGGTGCTTATCTGCAATAGTTAAAGTCAAGTATGCGGTCCACGGCCCAAAGGAGGTCGAACCCGTTCGCCTAAATCAGCGGATGAAGGACCTCTCCTTGAGGATGAGGGCAACCCGCGTGGAGTGATCCACGAAGTTCTCCTCGTCGTCCCGCAGGACCTGGCCGCCTTCGCCGAGGAACCATTGCGTGGAGTTCATGAAGGCGTCGAAGTCGTCGAAGCAAATCTCTCCGATTCCATCGAAAGCCGGCTCCCCGAGGCCTTCCAGGGCAAGACCGTAGTTGTGAACGTACCTGTTCACGTTGGGCGCGCTATGAAGGACCGTCAAGGCCAGGGGTGCGTGCTTGTCGCGCCAGTACTCTCTGAACTCTTCCAGGGTCAAGCCGCTCTTCCTCTTCACCCCAGCGATCAGCTTGATGCCATCCTCCCTCGCGTCGTCTCCGGGTATGATGACTCTCTCCTCTGCCATGACGACAACCGCGCTGCTACTATCCATGAAGTTCAACTCGTCGTCCCGGAGGGGCTGGCCTCCGTCACTCATGAACCAGGCGAACCATTTTTGAAACATGTCCATGTCCTCGAAGCCGAACTCGGCCACACCGTCGAATGGGGATTCACCGAGGCCCTCCATGGGGACCGCGTAGTGGTGAACATAGCGTGCGATCCGTATGTCATCGGGGAGAATATCAAAGCCGAGAGGCGCGTGTTCTTCCTGCCAGTAGCGGGAGAACTCTTCGATCGTCAGGCTTTGCTTCTTCTTCGTGAATCCGATGATTTTGATCATGTCCACGGTCTCCTTGCTCGCTTGAAGGTGGTTTTGATTCAGGCAACCAGCCCTCTTGTCGTCATCTCCGGAATGATGTCGGCGAGGCCGATGCGTTCGAGGGTCCGGCGTGTCTGGAGGCCCGTATTTGGATCCCAGCCGCGCAGTTCGTAGAATTCCTGCCGGATGGCTTCGAACTTCTCCCTGTCGAGGACATTTCCTCTAACAGACACCGGCTCTTCTGTCGGGCCCGGCACGAGCAGCTGAGGATTGAGCATGTCGGATTGAACCGGCTCGGTGAAATTGAATCCTGCCGGCACATCCGATTCCCTGGCCTGCCATCCCTCGCGCAGCAGAATGCCCCGCTGCAGGTTGAATATCCTTGCGCCGTAGGCGTGCAGCTGTGCCTCGTCGGTCTCGATGCCTGTTACCGCGCTGAAGATCCTGCTCTCGAGGGTGGGATCGCCCACATGATCCGGCGTGTTCTTCGAGTCCATGATGGGCCAGGCAAAGTCACAGAGCAGGAGACTGTCCTTTGCGTAGGTGCGGTCCTGGATCTTCACGGCCGCCAGCGCCTTGCCCTCGTGGGTCGTCAGATCCCAGGCCTTGTCGCTCCCCCAGAATCGCTCGGCAGCGGTCCGGAAGACCTCTGCCGTGGTGGTCGAGAGTTCGGGTTTGAGTCGGTGCAGGAGCCAGCGGGCGATGAGGAAACTCACCTCGTGCAGCATGGCCATGGGTTGCCTCGGCTCCAGGGCGTACAACATGCCGTTCGTGATGTATTCCCGGGGGGAGTAGGATTCCCCGAAGCCGACCCCGGAGACACGTTCCGTGAATTGGGCCCTGGCCGGTTCGCCAAGTCGTTCTCCGGCGCGGAGAAGCCCCTCTGCAAGGATGTCTCCGAACCCCTCCCGACGGGCAATCATGGCGGCAAGCCTCTCGACGAACGCCAGGGTTCCCAGGGCAGACATCTCCAGCCCGGTCTCGGCCTCGGTGATGATTCCTGCACGATGACAGTCGACGAGCCATTGGATGACATTCTCCATCTCCATCGTGCACAGGCACAGATCGTTGCACACCCGGGTGGCGTCGACAGCGGTCTCGATCATCTCGTCGGGTCTCCGCGCGGTCCACGGCATGTAGAAGATCATGGACTGGCACTTGAGGACCGCTTCCTTGCCCGAAGCGGTTCGGAACAACCCCCTGAAACAATCGAGCCCGCACTGGTAACAAGAAGCCTTGCCCACGTAGCGCATCTGCTCTTTGGGTAGGGGTACGAGCAACTGGCCCCGTTCACTCATCCGGTGTGCAAGGCGGTTGAGTTCGGTGAGCTTCCCCGGCTGAGCAACTTCCGGTCGTGCCGACCCGACCACCGCTATCGCCTTGAGGTTCTTCGAGCCCATGACGGCCCCGAAGCCACCCGTGGCACTCCCCTCGTGGTCGGTCAGCAGGGTGGCGGTCCTGCACCGGTTCTCACCGGCCAGGCCGGTGGTCACGAATCGGACCCGCTCCCCGTGGGCCTCCCTCAGGCGGTCGCGCACTTCATAGGCACCCTTTCCCCAGAGTGCTGAAGCATCCCGCAACTCGGCCTTGCCGTCGTTGATCCAGATGTAGGTGGGTCGCTCTGCGGATCCCGTTACCACGATGCCGTCGTAACCGGCTCCTTTCAAGGCAGGGGCAAAATGGCCCCCGAGATTCCCGTAGCAGAACCCTTCGGGCATCAGCATCGGGGATTTACCCACCACGGAAAACCTGGAGGCGCCCGGCACGCCGGTGGCCGCAAGGGGGCCGCTCATCAGGATGAGGCAGTTCGCCGGGTCTAGGGCACCCACCTCGGGACCCACTTCGTCCCAGTAGATACGGGTCGCAATGCCCCGCCCGCCGAGGTAAAGATCCGCATAATCGAGGGTGTCCAGGTCGGTGGTCGCCGAACGGGTCAGGTCGACCCTGAGGATCTTCCCACACCAGCCGAAGGGCTTCGAGGTCATGGGGCCTTTCCCCCGGGAACTACGAGGAACCGAGAATAGCCTCGGCGGCCATCCTGGCACACTTTACAACGCCCTGTGTGCTGACTCCTCTGGCTTCACTGACTGTGTTCGAGACGATGAAAAGGTTGTCCGCCGCAGGCGGCCTCATGGACGGACGCTTGTGCGCCACGAACCCCGGGGACTGGGCGATGCCGTACACTCCTGCATGGGCCACGCGCCAATGGTACTCACCCTTCAGGGCCGGGAAAAGTGCCACCGATTCCCGCTCGAGCATGTCTATGGTTTCCCGGATCTCGCGTCTTACGCTTGCCTGGTCACTACGGAAGAGGTTGGGCATTTCGTCGTAGTGCCCCTGGTACGAGACGTGGAACTGGTACTGGTTTACCTCGTCTCCGTACGTGGGGAAGGGGAAGAAGACCCCGGAGAAGCCGGATTCGGGGAGATTCGGGGCCCAGCGGAATGCGCCCAAGTCGAAGAGCGGCTCGTCCAGGGCGTAGATGATGCTCCAGGCGTGGCTTACCTTGCCGCCGATCCAGTTGACCCAGTCCACCCACCAGCGCGGGAAGGCGCTTTCATCCAGCACCTTGAAGACGTCCCACAGCGGCAGGGTAACGATCACGGAGTCGGCCCGGATGGTCTCAACCTCCAAGACCTGGCTGTGGAAGATGCGTTCGCCAAGCTCTACATTCACTCCGACGGCTCGGCCGCCCGCCATTTCAACGCTGTCAACGGGGGCGTTCAGACGGACTTCGCCGCCATGGCTGTTGATGTAGTCGGCAAGGGGATCCAGGATGTTGTTGGACCCTCTCGCGATCACGGCGCCCAGCTGACTGAGCTTCCGTCCGCTCTCCACGATCTCCCGCAGGATGTAAATCATCTCACCGGTGGAGTAGGTTTCGAAACGGTTGCCCACGCTCGTGGCACACCCCAGGTAGAAGAAGAGCATCCGTATGCCCGGATCGTCGGAAACGCTCTCCACCCATTTTTTGAGAGGTATGTCGTCCAGCCGAGAGATCTCTTCCGGAGAGAGGCTCATCATGGCCGAGAAAACCTTCTTGTACATGTCTGTTGTGAATAGATCCGTGGGTTCTTTCCATTGCCCTTCGTGGTAGATCTGACTCTTGGGCATGGTGATCAATTCGGGTAATTCGAGTCCCAGGTCTTCAAAGGTGGCCTCAATGTGTCCCGCCCTGGAGATCATGTGGGCGCCGTCGTCGAGCACCTGGCCTTCATGCTTGAGGGTCTTGGCACGTCCGCCGATGATGTTTTCCCTTTCCAGCACCAGAACCTTCTTGCCTCCATGGGCCAGCAGCGCTCCCGCGCAGAGGCCCCCGTACCCGGCACCCACGATAACGACATCCCAGCTTTCCATCGTATGCTTCCCCCGATTGAGTTGTCGGTTGTCTATTCGTATCAGCGGAACCAGCCAACCCTCTCCTTTGAGGGAGAGCGCTAGGGAGAGGATGGCCCGAAATCTCCCCCTCATCCTGACCTTCTCCCCAAAGGAGGGTGTCGAAAAACGAGTATGTAGAGATTCGCTGACG
>RCNG010000148.1_pt1 | contig 32432 bp, 32 predicted proteins | sample 2041371 | NCBI WGS metagenome assembly RCNG01 (sample SAMN09708227, study PRJNA481090) | Marine sediment metagenome, whole genome shotgun sequencing project. | biome: marine sediment; feature: ocean; material: sediment; isolation source: Sewage treatment plant 1 marine sediment (STP1) ... | reverse complement strand
ACAGCTCTGCGGTGAGCGTCTCCGGCGTCAGCTTCGCCGGGTAGATGCCGAGGCGCATGGTCCCGCCCAGGTCCTCGACGTCGGCCTGGTCCTCCATCAGATCGATGACCGGGTGCTGCGTCGTCGGGTCGAACTCAGTGCTGTGCGCTCCGGCGTGACCGACCACGTTACGAGAGAACTCGATCACGGCGCATTGGAGGCCGAGGCAGAGGCCGAGGAAGGGCACATCGGTCTCCCTTGCATGCCGGATCGCTTCGATCTTCCCTTCGATTCCGCGAATGCCAAATCCGCCTGGCACGAGGATTCCGTCGAGATCCTCAAGGTGTGTCGACGCCAGCAGGCCTTCGACCTCCTCCGCCGGTATCCAGCGGATCTCGACATCGGCACCATGTGCCGCCGCCGAGTGGCGCAGCGATTCGACGACCGACAGGTAGGCGTCCGGCAACTCCACGTACTTGCCGACCAGACCAATCGTGACCGGCTCGACGGCCCGTTCCATTCGATCAACCATCGCGCGCCACGCGTCGAGGTCGGGCGGCGGAGTATCGAGCCCCAACTCGCGGCACACCACGGAGTCGAGTCCGGCGGCTTCGAGCGCGAGCGCCACCGCATAGATGTTTCCAACGTCGAGTGCGTTGATCACCGCGTCGGGTTCCACGTCGCAAAACAGGCTGATCTTGCGACGCGCCGGCTCATCGATCGGCCGATCGGAACGAACCACGATGATATCGGGCTGAATACCCCGCGAGCGCAGTTCGGCAACGCTGTGCTGCGTGGGCTTCGTCTTCAACTCCTCGCTCGTCGCTAGATAGGGGACGAGCGTGACGTGGATGTAGCACACATTCTCATGGCCGACGTCCTTGCGAACCTGCCGAATCGCCTCGAGAAAGGGAAGGCCTTCGATATCACCCACAGTCCCGCCGACTTCGGTGATGACGACATCGATATCGTCGTTCTGCCCGAGCTTGCGGATCCGGGCTTTGATCTCGTTCGTAATGTGCGGAATCACCTGAACGGTCGCCCCCAGGTAGTCCCCGCGTCGCTCCTTGCGGATGACCGACTGGTAGATCGATCCCGTGGTCACGTTCGAATCGCGGCTGAGATGCACACCCGTGTAGCGCTCGTAGTGGCCGAGGTCGAGATCGGTCTCGCCACCGTCGTCGGTCACGAAGACCTCACCGTGCTCAAACGGATTCATCGTGCCGGGATCAACATTGATGTAGGGGTCCAGCTTCTGGATCGTGACCCGAAGGCCGCGAGTTTCGAGCAGCCGACCCAGGGAAGCGGCAGTGATGCCCTTGCCCAGACTTGAAGTCACCCCACCGGTGACGAATACGTGCTTGGTCACGTCGCGCTCCACCTCGGAAGGCCGCAGCATACCGAACCCGAGCCCATGATCGATCGTTTGGCCGTCATGCGTCCGCCGCGATCTTCAACAGCTCCTCGGCATGAGCTCTGCCGCGGTCGCTATCTGGCAGACCGGCAAGCATCCGCGACAGCTCCTCGAGACGCCGATCGCCTTCGAGACGCTCAACGTTCGCAACGTTTCCCTCACGACGCACGACGAAGTGCGTGTCGGCGAATGCCGCGACCTGCGGAAGATGCGTGACACAGAAGACCTGGCGATCCTTCGCCAGCGCCTGGAGCTTCCTCCCCATAGCCAGGGCCGTGGCTCCGCCGGTTCCAGCGTCGATCTCGTCGAACGCGACGACCGCTACATCGCCGGCCCCCGCTGCGAGCCTGAGGGCGAGGATCAGGCGGCTCAGTTCACCACCCGAGGCGACTTTCGAAATCGGCCCCGCTTCGAGCCCCGCATCGGACGCGAAGTTGAGGACCACGTGATCACCGCCGGTGGGTCCCGGGGTGCGTTCGCCAACATCGAACTCCACCACGGGATCAGCGAAGCCGAGATCGCGGAGGTGTCCGATGGTGCCTGCCGCGATGCGCTTCGCGGCCTTTGAGCGATTGCGGTGGAGATCCGACGCTGCGACATGAACGTCTTCCATGGCCGAGGCAAGTTGCTCTTCGATGACACCGGCCTGGTCCAAGAGTCCTTCGATCTCGGTCGCGCGCTCGGCCACCGACTCCCCGAAGTCGATCACGGAATCGAGGTTGTCTCCGTATTTCCGCCGGAGATCCGAGAGAAGCGCGAGGCGCTGTTCGACGCGTTCGAGTTCCCCCGGGTCATGTTCCAGGTCCGAGGCCATTCGAGCGATCTCCGAGTTGAGCTCGGACAGCACCTCGGCTGCTTGGTCGGCGAGAGCCGTCAGGTCGGCGAGCGACGGATCGTTGCGCTGGGCCGCCTGTACTTCGCGACCGGCGCGCTCGATGGCTCCGACGGCGCCCTCCTCCCCCGCCGCCTCGCCGGCGGCGCTGAGCCGCTCCCGTAGCTCTTCCGCATTGCGCAGTCGGCCCACGCGTTCAGAGAGTTCTCTGTCCTCGCCCCGTGCGAAAGCGGCGGCATCGATTTCGTCACGTTGGAACCGGACCATGTCGAGTTCGCGCTCGAGCGCTCGACGATCGCCGCCAAGCGCGGCGGCCCGCTCTTCGACCTGGCGGTACGCGCTCCATGTGGCCGCATAGCGATCAAGCGTCTTGCGGCCCGCCGGACCCATCGCGTTGTCGAGTGTCTTGCGCAGCGCACTCGGATCGCTCAACATCGTGCGGTCGTGTTGGCCGACCACGTCGAGTACCCCACTGAGCGCTTCGGACAGATTCCCTGCCGTCGCCAGGCTCCCGTCGATGGTTGCTCTCGACCGTCGAGCGTCGACTCTGCGGCCGAGGACGCGCTCACCACCGTCGTCGACGAAACGAGCCTCCACGGCAGTCTCGTCGCCGTTCGGCCCGATCTGATCCTTGCGGGCCTGCTCGCCGCGAAGCAGCCGCAGAGCTCCCAGCAGGAGCGTCTTGCCGGTGCCGGTCTCCCCAGAGATCACCACGAGGCCGCGGCCCGGCTCGAGGTGTGCGGTTGGAATCAGGCCGAGATTTCGGACCGTCAACTCATCAAGCATGGGCTGGGCGAGGCCGAATTGGTGCCGTACGGCTTGGGGGAACGGATGCGTGTCCAGCGTCAGGAACTGAGCGTTGAGGTCCCCCCGGCAGACCACAATGCGAGCACCCGGGTCAACCCTTACGATCTCTCGCCCGTCCACATTCACGCGAGCAGGCCGATCGATCTCGACCGTCACCTCGATTTGCGAGTCGGGGGATACGACCAGACTGCGTGAGAGCAAGCTATGCGGTGCGATCGGCGTCATGACCAGCGCCTCCACCTCGGGATCGACGACCGGTCCGCCTGCCGAGAGCGAGTAGGCGGTGGATCCCACGGGCGTTGCGATGATGAGTCCATCCGTGCGGTATTCGGCAAATCGATTCCCGTTGATGGCGACACCGATCTCGATGATGCGTTCGCTTACAACCTTCTCGATAACGACATCGTTGATCCCGCTTGCCGAGAAGCCTTTGCCGCGAACGGCGACAGTCATGACCGTGAACGTTCGGAGGCGCCCTGCCGAGAGCGCGTCGGCGAATGCGTCGATCTCGTCGATGCCGAACTCTGCGAGGTAGCCAACACGCCCGACGTTGATCCCGGCAACGGCAATCCCCCGCTCCATCGCGAGGGCCGCCGCCCTCAGCACCGTCCCGTCGCCACCGACGCCGACGACCGCATCGATTGCTTCGGGCAAATCATGATCGTTGGCAGGGAGGGCCTCCACGTTTCGCTCGGCACATGCCGCGATGAGCGCCGCAGCAGCTTCTGCTGCCTTCGGCTTCTCGTCATGGACGACCAGGGCAATTCGGTTCACGGGCGACTCTCCTCCAGAACGACGCTCCGTACGGTACCCCGATCGATGCGTCGTTCGACGATCCTGCCGTGCACGAGGAATTCTCGATTTCCCTCGGTTCCCCGGATGGTCGAGCCCACCAGTCCCACAACGCCGATGCCGGCGTCGCCGAGGGCATCCATCGCTTGTTCGATAGCTACCAGATGGACGTCCGGATCGCGCACGATGCCGCCCTTGCCGACGAGTTCGCGTCCGACTTCGAACTGTGGCTTGACGAGGAGGACCCAGTCGGTGTCGCCGTTTCCGAGCCCGGCCATTTGGGGAGCGACGAGAGCGAGAGAGATGAACGACAGATCCGCGACCACGACGCCAAACGGCGCTCCAAGGGCCACCGGATTGACATGCCGAATGTTCGTGCGCTCCACGACCGTTACCCGATCGTCGCTGCGAATGCGATGGTGAAGCTGGCCGTAGCCGACGTCGAGAGCGACCACGGAGGTGGCCCCGCGCTGGAGCAGGCAATCGCTGAACCCGCCCGTCGATGCTCCAACGTCGATCGCGTCGCGACCGGCAATCGGTACGCCGAACGAGTCGAGCGCTCCATCGAGCTTCACACCGGCGCGGCTCACAAAGGGCGGTGGCGGGCCTTCGACGGAGAGTGGCTCATCGGGCGCAACCATGGTTGAGCCCTTCGGTGCCGGGTTGCCGCGAACACGCACCCTCCCTGTCGCGATCAGCGCCTTCGCTGCTGTTCGCGACGGTGCAAGCTTGCGACGCACGAGTTCGGCGTCGAGCCGTCGCCTCGTCAGGACGTGGCGCTTCCGCTACCGCCGTCGATGTCGTCGAGGGTCTGTCCAAGGAGACTGGCAACGTGCTCGGCCGTATCGGGCGCCTCGGCGGCGTCGACGTCTTCGAGCTGCCGTTCGAGATCATCCAGGTCGTCGGCAGGATCTTCCGGTGAACCGGGTTCGTGTTCGGTCATGGTCCCATTATCCCTCGCCCGCTGCGGCGGGCGAGGACATCAACTCTCGCAGGTTCGCGATCGAATCGAGCACATGGTCGGGTTGGATAGTGATTGGCACGTCGGCTGCGTTCTGGGTGACGCCCGTGAGCACCAAGATCTTGCCCCAACCCGCAGCGTCGGCCAGAGCGAGGTCGGTCTCCGCGCGGTCGCCGACCACCCAGACGTCGCTGTTCTGCACGCGGCGTTCGATGAGCCGAAGCATCGGTGTGTTCGGCTTCCCACACACGATCGGACGCTTGAGCGTTGCGCGCTCCACCGAGGCGACAATCGCTCCGCATCCGGGATACTGCCCGTCTGGCATTGGGTAGGTTGCGTCGTCGTTCGTTGCGATGAATCGTGCGCCGCTGCGCACGGCGAGTACAGCGCCGGTGAGCCGCTCATAGGAGAGTGCCCGGTCGAGACCGACGACCACCGTGGTTGCGTTCTCGTGTTCGGAGGTGCATTCGATCCCATGATCCGCCAGCGTGCGGGCGAGTCCTTCGGAGCCGAATACGAGGCACGTCTCGTTGTCATCGACCAGCAACGCTGCGGCCGCGAGCCCCGATGTGATGACCGCTTCCGGGGATGCGTCGAAGCCCGTTCGTCTGGCAATGTTCGCGACGACGTCGTCGACGTGCCGCGAGGAGTTGTTCGTGGCGAAGAGCACCTGGTGGCCGGCACCTTCGAGGGCTTCGAGCGCGTCGCCCGCACCCGGCACTCCCTCGGAGTCGACGTAGACGACGCCGTCGAGGTCGAACACGAAGGTCTTCGGACTCCCGTCGCTGAGGTCCCTCGTCACGCCGGGAACCCGTGCGCGTCGCCGCCGTCCGACCGGTGCATCGTGATCGATCGCGCTTTGAACCCGTTGGACTCGAAGAAGTTCTTCGCCATGCGGTGGCCCGGGCTCACGCGAGCGTCGAAACGTTCGATGCCCCGGCCCGCGAACCATTCCATGACGAGGTCGAGCATCGCCGCGCCAACACCGACGCCGCGTGCCTCGTGGTCGGTGAAGATCAGTCCGGTGACACCGATGTTCTGGTCTTCGAGCGGCTCAAACAAGGGTTCTGTGGTCCCGACCAGGAAACCGACGGCAACGGCATCGATCTCCCCGAGCACCACGGCAGCGTCCGAACGCTCCACCAGGGCGGCCAGGCCGGCTTCTATCGGCTCCGCCAGACCGTCCGCATACGGCCAGATCGCCCGAATAGCTCTTTGTTCGACCGCGAGTTCACCGTACAGGCGAACCAGTTCGCCCAGATCGTCAGCAACGGCGAACCGGGCACCGACACGCATGAATGGCTCAGGAGGCATGACACATGATGCCCCGCTCCGCGAACGAATGAGAAGAAGACACAAGTAGCAAGTGGCAAGTGGCAAGTGGCAAGTGGCAAGACGAAAGCATGATCGGCCAAGATGCACATCCCGCACCTGGGCAAGGGGCCCGGTCTTGATACTTGCTACTTGTGTCTTGCTACTGCCAGGGGCTTGCGCCTGGTCTGCCATCCCCAACGGGTCACCAACCGCATCGCCTCGAGCGCGATGCTCGTGGACATCTTCGATGTGCCTGCGGTCCGTTCCCGAAAGACGATCGGGACCTCCGTGATTCGCAGGCCCGCACGGCGCGCTCGCCAAGCCATCTCCACTTGGAAGGCATACCCGGAGGCCTCGCAACTGCCGGCGTCGAGCGCCTCGATGGCCTCGGCACGAAACGCGCGGAATCCCGCGGTGGCATCGTTGACCTTGATTCCCAGCAGGAGCGATGCGTAGAGGTTCCCGCCCTTCGAGATGGCCTTGCGGTGCCACGGCCATCCCTCGGTTTCGCCACCTGGTACATACCGGCTTCCGATGGCGAGGTCGGCTCCCGCGTCGATCGCTGCGATCAGGCGCGGCAGGTCGGCTGGATCATGGGAGAAATCGGCATCCATCTCACAGAAGATGGCCCCACCCGACGCTCGCGCTTCTTCAAACCCGGCGGCGTAGGCCTGGCCGAGACCGGCTTTCTGGTGGCGATGGAGAACGCTGATCCCGTGGTCGCGTGTCGTGAGATCCTCGGCCCGATCGCCGGTGCCATCTGGCGATCCGTCGTCGACAATCAGCAGGCGGTACCCGTGGCTGCGCACCGACGCCGCGATGCCGTCGATGTTCTCGATCTCGTTGTACGTCGGCACCACAACGACGACATCATCGGGTTCCGTCGCCTTGGTATCGCGTTCGCGCGTTCGAACAGCCGGTTGTGGCTCCATGTATCAGACATCGGAAGCGGGCGGTCCAATCTTGACGTTCTTCGCACCAACGACCTGCGACGGAGGCGCCGCGGTCGTCAGGCTGCGCAATCCTTGCAGACCTTCTTGCGCGGGTTCGCGAGCTGGCTGCTCTTGAGCACGAGGAAGCAGCTCGAGCACACGAACTCGCCCTCGCTGGCCTCGACCACGCCCTGCTGATCCATCGCCAGCTCGGCCCGGCGAATCGCACGCATCTCTGCGGCTTCGTCTACGACGAGCGCTTCGGTGGTTTCGTCCTCGGTGAGCATCTCGAGCTCTTCTGCTTCGAGCTCGTCAAAAGCCTCGTCGTCAGATTCCGACTTGTCGTCGTCCTTCTCGTCACCATCGTCAGAATCGTCGTCCGCAACGTCGTCGGTCGAATCGACGTCATCCGACAGTTCTCCATCCGGATCTGGAACGTCCTCAGCAGCGTCGTCGTCGGCGAATTCCTCGGTAGCCATGGGTGCAACCTCCTGCGGCCGGGGAGCATACACCGGCAATGCGCATCCGGCCACGGATTCAGATCTTAAACCTCGCAAGACCCGGTTTCACGGTGGCCGTGAACGGTCCGGTACCGACGATCTCACCGTCAGCTTCGACCATCCACGCCTCCGGAACGTCCACCTCCACGGAAGCGCCGGTCGTCCGGCGGACCGCTCGATGCGTGAGATGGGTGCCGCGCACAACTCGGCGCAGCACCGCCGGCGCGGTTTGACGCGGTCCCGAGAAGACCTGCACATCGAACAGTCCGTCCATGGCGGCCGCCCTCGGAGCAACGTTCATGCCGCCGCCGAAGAACTGACCGTTCGCGATCACCACGTTCCAGGCGAGAGCGGTGATCCTTCGCCCGTCGGTGACGACGCGCACGTCACTCGGGTTGGTGCGGGCCAGCGCCGACCAGAAACCCGCGAGGTATCGCCGGGATCCCAGTCGATCCGGAAGACGCTCGGCTTCGACAACCGTGCGAGCCGCGATCCCAGAGTTCGCGACGTTGAGGAAGTAGCGGTGGCCAAATGCTCCGCTCAGCAGACCCACGTCCACCGCGTATTCGGCATCGCCGAGCAGGTGATCCGCCGCCGCATCCAGGTCGTTCGGAATGCCGAAGGTGCGGATGAAATCGCTCCCGGAGCCCGCTGGAAGAATGCCGAGGGTCGGAGGCTCCGCCCAGTCGTCCAGGAGGAGCGCGTTCAGGACCAGATTGGCCGTGCCGTCACCGCCAACGGCAGCGAAGCAGGTGTATCCGCGATCGCGCCCCTCAGCAACGATCGGACGGATCGCTTCCCCAGACTCGGACACGCGCATCTCGAATTCGATTCCGCGCCCGGCGAGCGCATCCGTGACGCGTTCTTCACGAGCGTGTCCGCGTCCCGCCCCAGGGTTCACAACCACCCACCACTGCCTCATGCTTGACCACCAACGGCAACGATTCCCCTGTCGGTCTTCGCTATCGCTGCGGCGGCGACCGGGGCGAGCGCGGGGAATGCGTCGCGAAGCTGTCGCATGAGATCGAGCAGCTGGCGGCAGTTCCTTACGAAGTCGCCGGCAGCGAAGCCGTCGTCGCCGAATAGATCCTCGAGGTCGGCGCCCGAGACCCATCCGTAGGCGAACGGGGCGAAGCCCGGCTCCGGATACCGTGCGTTCGGCACCCGCATCCGATCCTCCACCGCGCAGAGGCGTCGCCAGATCTCTTCAATCAGTTTGTGCCGCTCTTCGACGGCGCCGACGAGCCGGACGGTCTCTGGGTCAGCGGTTCGCGGCTCGAAAGTGAACATCGACACGACCGCTGCGAACTCCGCCGGCCCGAGTCCGTCGAGGTGCCCCGCGCTCACCGATTCCGTCAGCATCAGGTCGAGTTCGCTGTACACGCGACGCAGGCGTTCGCCCTTCTCCAACAATGCCCATCGCGCGACATAGCCCAGTTCGGTCAGGACCCGCATTCGGGCGTCGAAACGCTCGACGATGTCGTCGGATGTCCGGACGCGCCTCCGCTCCAGTCGCCGCAGTTCCTTCGCCGACCGACGCGAGCGCGCGAGCCACGAGAGATGATCCTCGAGTTTCGGACACCCGCCGATCGACATCCCAGCCATCTCATCACCGATGACCGTCGACGCGGCCTCGTCGGGTTGCCACTGCCCGAGTGCTCGCGCAGTGGCAGCCAGATACCCGGCATCTCTTGCTTGCACCGGTCGGTTGAGGTCGAGCATGCCGAGATGGGATTGCACGTCGCGCAGATCGGCCAAGCGAGGCTTGGCCTCCTCCCCTCGTTCAGAAAGGAGATGGAATCGAGGGTTCCCGCCGTAGCCCCGGGCTATGACCACCCACCGGAGTCCATCACCCCGGTCGAGAACATCGCCCGAGTCGAGGGCGTCGAGGAGCGCACGTAATTCGTCGCCCGGATCGTCAGGCACCGCTGGTGTCGCGGCATATGCCTCGATGTCACCTCGCTCGCACTGCGCTGTAGCGAGATAGCGCTCGACCTCGGCGGAACGCTCGGCAATTCGCGCGTCGAGCTTGGCTGCGCGTTCCTGCACCCGGAACTGAGCGAATGAGGCCCGGAGTAGCTCCTGGGCCCGCTCCTTGGGGTAGTTCGCCACGAGATTCACCGCCATGTTGTACGACGGCTCGAACGACGACACGAGGGGATGGCTCCCGAGCGCCGCGACATCGGCGACCTTCTTGAACGGAACATACGAGCTGTAGAGGATCGCGGCGGTCCCGTGATCATCGATGCCGCGTCGTCCGGCGCGCCCGGTCAGCTGGGTGTAGTCGCCGGCGCGCAGCAGCTCATGGGACTCGCCGTTGAACTTGCTGAATGACTCGAGCACGACCGCCTTCGCCGGCATGTTGATACCCAGAGCGAGCGTTTCGGTCGCGAACACCAGCTTGACGTAGCCGGTGGAAAAGAGCTGCTCGACCGTCTCCTTGAATGCGGGGACCATTCCGGCGTGGTGGGCTGCGACGCCGCTCTCGAGCATCGCGACCCACGATGCGAATCCGAGCACGGCGAGATCCGTGGGGTCGAGATGGGCCGTGGCTTCGGATGCCACCGCACGGATGTCTTCTCGTTCGGACGCGGATGTGAGCCGCAGACCGGCCGCGGCGACCGTGCGCGCGGCCTGGTCGCACCCGGCACGCGAGAAGATGAAGTAGAGCGCAGGGAGCTTGCCGTGAGCAAGCAGCGACTCTGCCACTTCAAGGCGCCGCGGTGTGGCGAACCGCTTCTGGCGTCCACGGCCCTTACGCAACAACGACACGACCCGCGGATTCGGTCGCGCGGCATCTTTGCCGAACACCGGGAACCACTCGATTGCATCGCTGTGATAACGGTCCCGAAGCAGGTAGACCGACTCGAGCGGGACCGGACGGTGCTCTTCGACGATCAGTTCGGTGGCCCCTCGCCTTGCCCGCATCCAACCAGCGAACTCCTCTCCGTTGGCGACCGTCGCCGAGAGGTTCACGAGTTGAATCTCCGCGGGGAGATGGATGATCGTCTCTTCCCACACCGAGCCCCGGTACCGGTCCTGCAGGTAGTGGACTTCATCGAGAATCACAACGCCCAGGCCGTCGAGCGCCGCCGAGTCGGCATAGATCATGTTGCGGAGCACCTCGGTGGTCATGACCACCACGGGGGCTTCACCGTTCACGCTGTTGTCTCCGGTGAGGAGTCCGGCACCGTCCTCACCGTATCGGGCCATGAGGTCGCGATGCTTCTGGTTCGATAGCGCCTTGATGGGCGTGGTGTAGAACGCCCGCTTACCGGCAGCGAGGGCAATCTCGATCGCCGCTTCGGCGACCAAGGTTTTGCCGGCTCCCGTCGGAGCGGTGACCACCACCGAGGCGCCGCGTTCGATCGCGGCAATGGCGTCGACCTGGAATTGGTCGGGTTCGAAACCTTCGGCCTCGAGGAATGCTCGGGACGTCTCGCCGAGTTCAGCGATCATGTCGCCGGCGACCTGAGGGGGATCATGGTGCTCGCCGGGCCGGTGGCCATCGCCGAGCGCCACTTCGCGAACGAATCCGAACGAGTACCGGTCGAAGCGGCGGAAGATGACGTCGGGATGCCCATGCGGGCCATGCTAGGGCGTGCCTCTGGGATTCCCGCGTGGCCGATTGACCCGCAAACCTAAGGTGCCCCCGGGATCAACCCGGAGGCACCGATGACCCCTCAGCTCATGCCCGCCCGGTCACGAATCTGATGCGGCGAGTTCCCAGAACCACTCTTGGCCACCAAGGGCCTGGCTGAATGCGTCGATCTCCTCTTCGGTGATCGGGCTTGCCGTCGCCACGATGTCGTAGCCAACTCCCGTGGCGAGGAGAACATTGACGACCCGCCGACTCGCGGGCCGGCGTTGCGTGGTTCCGCAGAACGGGCAATCGAAGCGGTAGCGACCCTCGTCGGATCCGACGGCCATTTCGAGACCGACATCGTCGATCGTGAGTTCTACATCTCCGCATGTGGTGCAGGTCGTTCGGATGGTGGTCATGCTGTCTTGCTCCATTGCCAGCGTCGCATAACTCATCGGCATCCCGGCCATTCCCTAAATGACTATTTCCGCCTAGTCATTCTGTGCGGCGGCGTCATAGCGCGTCCGTATGCGCTCGCGCAGATCGGCCGTGGCCCGTTCGACGGCGTCTCCTTCGACGATCCTCGCTGCCGGCCCAAGCCGGACAAGCAGGCGAGCCGCAACGGCAGGATCGCCAACGCTCATACGGATCGTCATCGCCTCGCCGCTCTCGGCGAGCACCTCGACGGGGTAGTACTCGGCAACCCACCGACCGGCAGGCGCGAGGTCGATCGTGACATGAGCGTCGTCGTCACTTGGCGTGTATCGAACCGTCGCCGGGCGCGCCGCGGGCGCCGGCTCGAACTCCTCGCCCGTTCGCTCGGCCGAACGGATGCGGTCGACGCGAAAGACGCGCTCCGCGTCGGCGCTTCGGCAGTGGCCGGACACGTACCAGTTCCCGAGCGTGGTGAAGACACTCCACGGCTCGATCTCTCGCACCTTGCGCTCCCCTGATGCAATGGAGGTGTGATCGATGCGAACGACGGCTCCGTCGGTTGCCGCACTTCGCAGTTCGGGTACGAGCGAAGGTTCAGGGAGATCCACGACCACGGCCTCGGTTCCCTCCGGCAGCAGCGTCTGCTCCAATTTGGCCAGAGCGCGGTCGAGCGCGTCACCGCCGGACCCCGACGACTGCACCGCCTTACCGGACGCCAGAATCCCGAGAGCTTCGGGGGGCGTCAGCCGGAGCGGTCGGGAGAAGTAGTCAGCCATCTCGACGATGACCTCGTCGTCGTCGATCGACGCATCCATGAGGTCGCCGGGTCCGTACCCGGGGAGGCCGCACACGAACACCGTGTTCAAGTCGCGGACGAGTTCGGAGCGTTCATAGCCGAATCGTTCGCAGATCTCATCGACTGGGGCACCCGGGTTGGCGATCACCCAGGGCAGCATCGCGAGCAGGCGGTTGATGCGCCCGGCGGTCTTGGGAGAGTTCGTCATGATCCCTCCACCATCGCGAGGAACCGTTCTCGCAGCTCGTCCGGCCCGACGATCACGGCGCGATCCTCAAACCCAATGAGCCATCCGAGGAATGCATCGGTTGCGGCCACCTGGACCGTCGCCACCATCGATCCGTCCGGTCTGGCGTCGATGTCGGCACCAGCGTCCAATTCGCGTTCGGCGATCCATGCGATGTCTTCGTCAAACTGCACGGTCGCGAGGGTCCGATCGTCTCCGGCATCCCAAGGGTGGTGGAGCACGGCGTCGGAGGGGTTCACCTCGGGTCGGGGTGCGAATGCGTTCGCCTCGTCTCCTGTGCGAGGGTGTTCGGCGCGGTCGAGCCGAAAGACCTTCACGTCCCTGTCTCCAACCTCTGCCCCCGCCAGGTACCAGCGGCCCCGCCGGTGGACCAGACCGTACGGCTGGACCCTGCGCTCTCGCGAGCGATAGCGGAAGAGCAGTAATCTCCGCTCGGAGATCGCCGAGAATGCCAAGGCGACCGTGTCGGCCTGGTCACCGAGGTCGGCGCCCAATTCCGTCCCCTCGAGGCTCCCAACCGCTCCTCCGAGCTTCATCAGCGCTTCCTGACCCGACGGGCGACCCCCAAAGCCGACGGCCTGCACCGCGAGGGCGAGAGCGGTGCGTTCCTCGTCGGTCAGGCCAGGGTCCGCAAGCGCATATCGGTCGTCGCTCACGACATAGCCAAACTCGACCTCGAAGACATCGGTGGCCTCGCGCTCGATCGGTATGCCGAGTCTGCGAAGCAGATCCTTGTCCCGTTCGAACGTTCGGTGGAACGCGGTGTCGCTGTCGCGGTCGTACCCCGCCACCGTATGGCGTATCTCCTGTGCGGTGACCGGCCGATCGACCGTGAGCAGGAATGCCAGGAGATTGAGGATGCGCTCGATGACTTTCTGCATAACCGCGACGCTACAGGGAGGCGATGAGTTTCTCGACCCTTTCGTCGACCGCTCGGAACGGGTCCTTACAGAGGATCGTCCGCTGCGCCTGGTCGTTGAGCTTCAGGTGGACCCAGTCCACGGTGAAGTCGCGGTTCTTGGCCTTCGCCGCCTTGATGAATTCTCCCCGCAGGTGCGCCCTCGTCGTCGTTGGCGGATGCATCATCGCCTTCTCAATGCGGTCGTCGGTCACCACCCGGTCAACTAGGCCGCGCCGTTCGAGGATGTAGTAGAGGCCGCGCTGTCGATTGACGTCGTGATAGGCGAGGTCGAGCAGCGACATCCTCGGGGAGGACAACGGAAGGTCGTGTTTCGCTGCGTACCGATCGAGCAGGTGCAGCTTGGTTACCCAGTCGACCTCGCGAGACAACGTCATGGGATCCTTCTCGAGCCCCGTCAGCAGGTGCTCCCACATGCCGATAGCTCGGTCGACCTCGGGCGGGAACTCTCCGGTTCTGGCGTACCGCATCGTCCGCTCGAGGAACTCCCACTGAATGTCGAGCGCCGACAGCTCCCGGCCGTTCGCGAGCCTCACCAACCGCCTACACGATGTGTCCTGCGCGATTTCCCGGATCGCTCGAATCGGGTTCTCGAGCGTCATGTCGCGAAATATCACGTTGTCTTCGAGCATCTGGAGCAATGCCGCCGTCGTCCCGACCTTTGCATAGGTCACATACTCCGACATGTTCGAATCACCGGCGATCACGTGAAGGCGGCGATACCGCTCAGCGTCGGCATGTGGCTCGTCCCGCGTGTTGATGATCGGACGGCTCCGCGTCGTCGCAGACGAGCTCCCTTCCCAGATGTGTTCGGCTCGCTGAGCGGTCGAGTACACGGTTCCTCGCGCGGTGTGCAGGAGCTTGCCGGCGCCTGCGTAGATCTGCCGGCTCACGAAGAACGGGATCAGAGTATCGATCGTGCGCTGAAAGTCGTCTTGGCGGCCGACGAGATAGTTCTCATGGCAGCCGTAGGAGTTGCCTGCGGAGTCCGTGTTGTTCTTGAACAGGTAGATGTCGCCCCGGATCCCCTCTTCGGTGAGTCGCTCCTCTGCCGATTCGACCAAGCCTTCGAGGATGCGCTCGCCGGCCTTGTCGTGCGCGATCAAATCGCTGAGCAGGTCGCATTCCGGGGTGGCGTACTCCGGGTGGCTTCCAACATCGAGGTAGAGGCGAGAACCGTTCTCGAGGAACACGTTGGACGATCGTCCCCACGACACGACTCGCCGAAAGAGGTACCGAGCGACCTCATCCGGCGACAGCCGGCGCTGGCCACGCAGCGTGCAGGTGACGCCATATTCGTTCTCGATACCGTAGATCCGTCGGTCCACCGGGACAGCGTACCCCGGTAGCGCCACTGCCAGTGCAAACCAGCGCCTGTGGCAGAATCTGTGTATGCGCAAACACGAAGAAGACTCGCCGGCGGAGCACTACGAGCCGCTGGTCGTCATCGGAGATCCGGCAGAGGCGAACCTGCTCGCCGCTCGCCTTCGGTCGCGTGGCATCGCCGTGCGTCTTCACGGTGAATCGTTCGGGCCCTACCCGGTCGGCGTCGGTGGTCTCGCTGAGGTGGAACTCTGGGTCGATACGCAGCGGATCATCGAAGCACGCAGCATCGCAGAGGACTGGGTCGGCTAGGGCAGCACCGTACGAGCGTCAGCGCGTGTTTGCCGGTCCGCCGACCTCGAGACGGCGGAAAGCCCGACGCTCGGCTGACCGTTCGAGTACTGCGGCCTCCCACCCGGCATCGGGCACCTCTGGATCCGTGGTCTCGCGAATCGCCCCCATCGTCAGATCGATGGCTTCGTCGAGAGTCATGGCGTCGCGATAGCCGGTGCTGATCGGCCCGAGGAGGCGTTCCTCATCGCCGCCGAGCGTGGCGAAACCCTGCTGGTCACGCAGCGTGCCGTCGTAGCGCACGTGATACAGGTGGTTTTCATCAGCGCCGAGCTCGGCCACCACGACCTCTACTTCATACGGCTTCACTTCGTGGGTGAAGATCTGCCCAACGGCCTGCGAGTAGGCATTGGCCAGGCCCTTGCCGGTCACGTCGGCCCGCGCATAGGTGTAGCCCTTGACGTCCGCGTAGCGAATCCCTGCAACGCGTAACGTCTCGAACTCGTTGAACCGTCCCACTCCGGCGAATGCCACGCGATCGTAGATCTCGCTGATCTTGTGCAGTGAGCGGCTCGGATTCTGCCCGATGAGCAGGATGCCGGCGTCGTACTCCACCACCGCGATCGGGCGCCCGCGCTTGATGCCCTTTCTCGCGAACTCGGCCCGGTCCTTGATCAGCTGTTCTGGCGGTACGTAGAACGGAGCGGTCATGGGCGGTCCTCCAGAGCGGCGGCGGCAACCGGAGCGAGCTCGCTATCGGGAACCTCCCGGTAGCCATCGGCGGTCACCGTGACGACATTGGGATAGATCCCCCGCTTCGGATCAGGACCTCCCGTTGCTGCGTCTTCCTCGGCGGCAGCGATCAGTGCCTCGAGTGCCAGCCGGATCGCCTCCGCCTCGCTGAGGCCTTCGCTCCACCCGCCCTTGAGGAACGCCCGTGCTTCGGCTCCGCCGGACCCCGTGGTGGCATAGTTCTGCTCGTCGTAGCGTCCGCCGACGACGTCGTAGCTGTAGAGCTTGCCGCGCTGCTCCGGGTCGTCGTATCCGCAGAAGAGCGGCACAACGATCAGTCCCTGGAAGGCGAGCGCCAGGTTTCCGCGCACCATGCGCGCCAGGTAGTTGGCCTTCCCGTCGAGACTCAATCGTGTCCCTTCGATCTTCTCGTAATGCTCGAGCTCGGTCTGGAAGAGCTTCGTGAGCTCGATCGCCATTCCTGCGGTTCCGGAGATGGCAACCGCGGATCGGTCGTCCGCCGGATAGACTTTCTTGACCCGACGATGCGCGATTACGTTTCCCGCAGTTGCCCGGCGGTCACCGGCCATGAGGATGCCGTCGGCCCACCGCATTGCCAGGATCGTCGTTGCCTCGGGTACCTCAAACTCTCCGACCGGAGCATCCCACGAAGGCATGAGATCGCGCTGGCGGAGCAGTGCGGTGAAGCTGGCAAGCGGAACAACTCCGTCATCATTGGCCGACATCAGGGGCCGGGGATTCACTGGCCGCCCTTCTGGACGTAGTTCTTGACGAATTCTTCGGCGTTCTCTTCGAGCACGGAATCGATCTCCTCGAGCAGATCATCAATTCGCTCGGCGACCTCCTCCGAGTTCGCTGTCGCGTCGGCCGCAACGCGATCGGAGGCGCTGCCCTGCCGGTCGGATGACCGCTGTCTGCGTTCTTGTTCAGCCATCGTTCCCTCCTAGCGCCCGCACCATCGCTGCCGCATCCGGTGAGGCTTCGAGCAGTTCGCCGACATGGCGGCTCGTGCCCTTCAGTGGCTCCATCATAGGAACGCGTTTGAGTGTTTCTTCCCCGACGTCGAACACCAGGGAATCCCAGTTGGCGGCGACCAGGCCCTCCGGATAGCGCCGCACGCAGGATCCCCGAAAGAACGCGCGGGTGTCGGCTGGCGGATCGACGACGGCAGCCTTCACCTGGTCGTCGTTGAAGAGACGCTGCATCGCGCCGCGATCGACCAGCCGTTGGTAGAGGCTCCGCAGCGGGTCAACGTCGTGATACTGCAGGTCCAGCAGTCGCAGCTTCGGATGGTTCCAGGCGAGGTCGTCTCGTGCACGGTATGCGTTGAGAATCCGCAGCTTCGCAGTCCAGTCGAGCCGGTCCGAAGTGTCCATCGGCTCACGTTCCAGGTCCACCAGCACCTGCTCCCACCCTCTGAGCACGTCCTCCCACACCGCGGCGACGCCCGAACGCCGGGCGTGCGCTGAGACCGTCTCAAAGTAGCGCCACTGCACGTCCAGTGCCCGCATTGCTCCGCCGCCAACCGTCTCGAAGGTTGCGTTGAGGGTGGGATCGTGGCTCACCGTCCACAGCGCACGTACCGGATCGGCAATCTCGATCGCACTGGCGAATACACCGTCTTCGATGGCATCGAGCACGAGTGCGGTCGTCCCGAGCTTCAGGAACGTCTGGATCTCACTGAGGTTCGCGTCGCCAATGATCACGTGAAGCCGGCGGTAGCGCGAGGCGTCGGCGTGGGGTTCGTCGCGCGTATTGATGATGGGCCGCTTGAGCGTGGTCTCGAGGCCAACCTCTTCCTCGAAGAAGTCGGCGCGTTGGGTGAGCTGAAAGCCCGCGTCCGGTTGCCCGTTCTCGGCTCCGACTTTGCCGGCTCCGGTGAAGATCTGGCGGGTGACGAAGAAGGGCGTGAGGTGCCGGACGATGTCGCTGAACGGCGTCGCTCGCGCGATCAGATAGTTCTCGTGCGCGCCGTAGGAGTTGCCCTTCCCGTCGCTGTTGTTCTTGTGCACCACCATGCGCTCTTCCGGTCCGAGTAGGGCCTGAGCGGCAGCCACGGCTTCGACCATGACGCGCTCGCCCGCCTTGTCGTAGAGCGCTGCCGTCCACGGATCGGCACACTCGGGCGACGAATACTCCGGATGCGCATGATCGACGTAGAAGCGAGCGCCGTTCGTGAGCACCGTGTTCACCAGGCCGGAATCGGTGTCGACGGCCGGGGCGGTCCGTACCTCGGTCCCGCGCAGGTCCCTGCCGGGGCTCTCATCTTCGTAGGACCAGCGGATACGCGACACGTTGCCGGGGTATGAGTTGACGACCGCCGCGGACGCGACGATGGGGTTGAAGCCCGGTTGGTTGAGTACCGTGATTCCGAACTCGGTCTCGGTTCCGAGAACCTTGCGCAGTGCCATATCCCTCAGAGGTATTGGCCGGGGGTGACCGCCTCGACCGCCCGGCTCTCCCGGTCACCCTCGATCAGCGTACGGACGTAGACGATGCGCTCGCCCTTCTTGCCGGAGATCTTCGCCCAATCGTCGGGGTTGGTCGTATTCGGCAGGTCCTCTTGCTCGCGGAACTCTTGCACGATGGCAGCGATCAGGTCCGCCGTCCGCAGGCCGTTCATGCCCTCGGCGATGTCCCGCTTGATGGCTTCCTTCTTGGCGCGGCGGACGATGTTCTCGATCATCGCTCCGGACGCGAAGTCTCGGAAGAAGAGGACCTCGCGATCACCGTTGGCGTAGGTGACTTCCAGGAACCGGTTCTCGGATTCCTCGCTGTACATCTTGTCGACGACCGCCGCGACCATCGAGGTGATCAGCGCGTCTCGATCATCCCCGTGCGCAACGAGTTCGGCGGAGTCGTATGGCAGATCGTCCGTCAGGTAGATGCGGAAGATCTGCGCAGCTGCAGTGCGGTCCGGGCGCTCGATCTTGATCTTGACGTCGAGCCGTCCTGGTCGAAGGATTGCCGGATCGATGAGATCCTCGCGGTTCGATGCTCCGATGACGATGACGTTCTTCAGGGCTTCGACGCCGTCGAGCTCCGAGAGCAGCTGCGGCACGATGGTCGACTCGACATCGGACGACACGCCGGTGCCGCGGGTCCGGAACAGAGAATCCATCTCATCGAAGAAGACGATCACTGGCACGCCCTGATCTGACTTTTCCTTCGCCCGTTGGAAGATGAGCCGGATCTGCCGCTCTGTCTCACCGACGTACTTGTTGAGCAGTTCCGGCCCTTTGATGTTGAGGAAGTACGAACGGGTGTCTTCGCTGCCTTCCTTCTCGGCGACGGCCTTTGCCAAGCTGTTGGCGACCGCCTTGGCGATGAGCGTCTTGCCGCAGCCGGGTGGACCGTACAAGAGCACGCCCTTCGGTGGAGCGAGTCGATACTCCTTGAAGCGGTCCTTGTGCACATACGGCAGCTCGATGGCGTCGCGTATCACTTCGATTTGGTCGCCCAATCCGCCGATCTGCTCGTAGGTCACGTCGGGGACCACTTCGAGCACCAGCTCGCCGACTTCGGGGAGGATCAGCTTTTCGAGGACGAGGCCGGTGATTGGATCGAGCCGGGCGTGGTCACCGGCCCGCAGGAACTCGTCCTCCACGGCCTCGGAACGACCGACGACGCGCTCCTCGTCACCGCGAGCGATCACGATCAAGCGATCGTCGGAGATGACCTCTTTGATGGTGACAACCTCACCCGCCGGGTCGTAGGCGCGCGCGTCGACGACGTTGTATGCCTCGTTCAGGATCACTTCCTGGCCGATGCGCAGAGCCTTGACCTCGACGGTGGGATCGACGTTGACCCGCAGCTTCCTGCCGTTGGCGTTCACGTCGACAGTGCCGTCTTCGTTCCTGCGTACGACCGTCCCGAACGGATTCGGTGGCGCCGTGAGGTTCTCAACCTCGTCGCGCAACAGCGAGAGCTGCTCCCTGGTCTCCTCCAGCGCGGCGGTGAGCTTCTCGTTCTGGCCGCCGGCTTGGGCGAGTCTTCCCCTGGCCTCGAGCAGCCGCTCCTCGAGCAGACGGACGCGACGCGGCGCATCCTGGATACGGCGCGTGAGCACCTCGATCTCCTCCTCGAGGAGGCGGATCTGTTGACGCAGTTTCAGGTCGTCGGGGTTGCTCACGGCCGGGTCCTCCCCCATCGGCTGGTCGGCGGGTACCGGAATGCCCTCCGAGTGTAGGCGGCGGGACCGCATGCGGGAACACCCGCACAACGGCCTAACGCGAACGGCGCTCCGATGAACTCGTTGTTCCTCGGAAGGTCGACTATGTTTCCCCCGTCAAACTGCGAAAGGACAAAAGCCATGAAGGTCTGGATCGATCAGGATCTGTGCACCGGAGACGGCATCTGCGAAGAAATCGCCCCGGACGTATTCGTGCTCCTCGACGATGGGCTCGCATACGTGCGCGACAGCGAGAAGATCTTCGCCACCTCGGAGGGAAACCCCCAGGGGGCCGAGGGTCTCGCGAGCTTCCCCGACGATCAGATGGACGCCGTCGTCGAATCGGCCGAGGAATGCCCGGGAGAGTGCATCTTCATCGAGCCATAGACAACGCTGTTCTCTGCGTCGTGAGGCCGCACCGTTGGTGCGGCCTCACTCGTTATTGGTTGCTTCTTCCCAGGACCTTGCGCGTCACGGTGATGAACCCGGTGTGTCCGACCATCCGATGCGACGGGCGCACCGACCGTCCGCTCACCGACCAGTCGCGCATCATCACCTCGAACGTCGCCGTCTCGATGAACTGTCCCGCTTCGTCGATCGCCGAGCGGACTTGCTCGACCTGAGGAACGTTGGGAACGTAGCAAGCGAACACTCCACCGCCGGGAAGGTGCTCCGCCGCCGCGCCGACGGTCTCCCACGGATCCGGGACGTCGAGAACGATGCGATCCGGCGCAACGGCTTCGACAGCTTCTCCGACTTCGCCGACCTGCAAATCGAGCCACTCGGGAACCGCTCCGAAGAACCCCGCAATACGCTTGCGGGCCAATTTGGCATGGTCGGCCCGCCGCTCGATGCTCACGACGCGCCCGGTCGGTCCCACGGCCCTGGCCAGCACCATGGTGAGTCCGCCAGATCCCGTCCCGGCCTCGAGAACGGTCATCCCGGGGCCGATGTCCGCCCACACGATCAGCGCTGCAGCGTCCTTGGGATAGAGCACCGTGGCACCGCGCGACATCTTCAGTACGTAGTCGGCAAGGCGCGGCCGTAGCGCCGTCAGGAAGGTCCCATTCGTGGTCTCGAGCGATGCCCCTTCAAGGGCACCGATGATGTCGTCGTGAGGCAGCGCCCCTCGATGCGAGTGAAAGTCGCGACCGGGGATCAGATCGATGAGGTACCGCCGACCCTTGACGTCGAACAGCAGGCAGGCGTCGCTCGCCTCGAACGGGGTGCCTGGCTGGTTCGTCACCCGAATGCTGGGATGATCGCAACCGCGAGCGACAACACCATCGTGAGCACGATCAGCCAGATCAGCACCTTGATCCACGTCTTCTGCTTGCGCATCTCGGGTCGCCTACCGATCGATTCGTGCTTCGCCGATGGGCTTGCGCCCGCGCATCACCCGAATCGTGACGCTCTCGTTGGTGTCGATCGATGTCGAGTAGATCCGACGCGGAGCACTGCGCTTCTTGCTGTAGCCGTAGGCCATCATTGCCGCCCCGAGGGCGATGCGAGGTACGTCGTAGTCGCGCGCAGCAGTCCGGGCGCTCCCAAGACCGAGACGGAAGAGAGGATGAAACTTGCGGTACCACCACCGCTTGATGAAGAAGGCCACTCCGCTCATGTCGACTGGAATACCTCGATATGAATCCGCTTCCTGCGCGAGCGCCAAATCCCATACGCAATGACGGCGACAGCTACTACGACCACCGCGCCGACGATCACCGCAACGTTCGCTTTGGCGTCTTCTTCTGTCGCGACAACGACGCCTTCGATATCTCGCAGCTTCGCTTCGAGTTCGTCACGCGTGACGGTCATGGCCGGCCTCCAGTCATCGCAGGCACTTCCTTTGGCTCCGACTTGGGGCCGAGCTTCACCAGGATCGCGATGAGGGCGACGCCCACTACCACGACGATGAAATAGGCGAGCGCTTCCCAATACGGTCCTTCGGGCAGAAGGGCGACCAGGCCGCGAAGGCCGGCGACCGCCAGCAGGACGACGCCCAACGCCCACAGCACTGCGGCACCAAGAGAGAAGCCGGCGAAGTGCCCAAGCTTCTTGCCTTGTTTCACGGTTTCCTGGCGGAGGTAGCTCTTCGCGAGTTCGACGAACTCGGAGACCATTGCCGGAAGTTCTTGCAGTGTCGTCATGTTTAGTCCTCAGCCGGGTCGACGGCTCACCAGGCTAATCGCATTCGCGTCGGTCATGCGCGCTCCCTGCAATGGGGTACCATCACGATCCAACATGGACCCGGGAGACCACGGCACAGACCCCCACGAAGATCCATTCGGCATCGCAGGACGTCGCAGGGCTCGGCGCAACATGGTCCCACTGGTGGGTGGCCAGGCGGTTTCGCTGTTCGGCGACTACATCGCGTTCTTCTCACTCCCCTACTTCGTCCTCGCTCTCACCGCACGACCACTCGATCTCGGACTGACTGCTGCAGCTGAAACGCTTCCCATGCTCTTGTTCGGCCTTGCCGCCGGCGTCATCCTCGACCGCTGGCGGAACCTCAAAGGAGCGCTCGTCGTCGTCGATCTCGCACGCGCCGCGGTATTTGCGGGACTCGCCCTGGCAGCGGCCGGCGACGCCGGAACTCGTTTCCTGGTGTTCGGCGTGGCGTTCATCATCGGAACGCTGTCGGTGTTCTTCGACTCCGGACTCCAAACGCTGATGCCATCGGTCATCGATGACGACATGCTGATCGATGCCAACTCGCAGCTCGCCGTTGCACGGATGGCGACGCTCAGCATCGGTCCGCTCGTTGGGGGGATCCTGATCGCCTTCAGCGGCGGGTTCGCCATCGCCTTTGCGCTCAACGCCGCGACGTTCCTGATCTCCGCGGCGTTCCTGACGGCGCTCAAACCGGTGAGGGACCGTCCCTCCGCATCCGGCGAGGCGTTTCGCGACTCCCTCGTCGACGGCCTGAAGTTCCTGATGGGTGACCACCGGCTGCGGTGGGCAACGCTTGGCGGAACGCTGACCAATCTGGTATTTCAACCGCTCGAGGCCCTCCTCGTGCTCTTCGTGGTGACGGAAATCCTGGATCAGCCTGCAGAAGCGTTCGGCGATTTCGCCGACTTCACTGCCGTCGGCACGACCGTGGGCTTGTTCTATGCGCTCAACGCGGGCATAGGCGCGATCGGAGCCGCTGCGGCTCCGCGCGTCTCGACACGCCTGCCACTCGGGACCATGTATGTGATCGGCCTGTTCTTCGTCGGCGGCGGATTCCTCGCCCTGGCATTGATCGGTTCGTTCATCGCTGTGATACCGGCCGGCCTGACGTTCGCCGGTATGGCGTGGGTGAACGTGTCGCTCACCACGATGCGGCAACGCCTCACACCCCCGGAACTGCTGGGTCGCGTGATTGCTGCCTCGCGCACGCTCGCGTGGCTCGGACTACCGCTCGGCGCTGCCGTGGGAGGCCTGATTGCCGGGTATGTCGGCGTCGTGCCGGTCTACATCGGCGGTTCGCTGCTGGTGATCGCCATCGCGACGGCACTGTTGGGCACCGCGCTCGTTCGCGATCCGGTCATGGCGGATCCCGACGACGATCCCGATGTACCTACGTTTGGGGCTCGCGGCAGCGCCTGATTCGGAGACGGCCGCCGGCTGAAGAGAACGACCTAGTAACGCTTGCGCTGTTTGACACGCATGCCGCGACGACTCTTCGCCATCCATCCGATGGCGAACCCCAAGGCGACCGCGAGAACGATCCAAACGACGATCTGTGAGCCGACGTACAACACCTAGCCCTCCAAGGCGATGAATTCGATGCGACGATTCTTCTGCCGACCGGCTTCGGTCGAGTTGTCCGCGATCGGTCGGGTATCACCGTAGCCGACCGCCGCGAAACGCTCGGGATCTTCCCCCTGACCGACGAAGTAGATCACCACGGCTTCGGCCCTGCGGCGCGAAAGGTCCAGGTTCCGTACAGCGCTGCCCTGCGCATCCGCGTGACCGGCAATCTCGACTGATACTGCCGGGAACTCGTTGAGGGCGACCAGCAGCTCGTCGAGCAACGCAGTGCCAACCGGCGTGAGCTGATCGCTGGCAAACTCGAACTCGACGACCTTGCCCTCAATCAATTCGGTGAGTGTGCGGTCGAGTTCTTCGACTTCCGCTTTTGTTGGCGCCGGCGGCTTTGGCGGACCGAGCACGCCGTCGGTGACGTCGAAGCCATCGTCGGCGAAAGCGAGCACGAGCACCTCGGTCGCTGCAGTGAGGTCTCTCTTGTCCTGCCTGGTCTCGGTCTTGCCTGCCGTTGTGACCACCTCACCTGAAGGGTTGACGATCACCGATCCCTCATCGAGGCCGTTTGCGAGCGTTCCGACGAGGGCGATTGCCGTGCCGATCCACTCGTCCTCCGAGTCGAGCCCTTCGACGACCTTGACGGAAGCGGCATCGACCGTGGCGAATCGGATCTCGCTCTGTTCTTCACTGCCGGAGGCAAGCGCCGCAAGTGAATCCACCAGGAACGTCTTCTGCTCCTCGGTCGAGACCGCGCCGGCTACCGTGAGCGTGTCTCCGGTCCATGCGAATGCCACGGGGGATCCGTCCACGTCCACGACGACGGCATCGGGCGTCTCGATCTCCCATACGCCGAAGGAATCGACCGATCCGACGCCGGCGAGGACCTCGACCGCCCGCACACCATCTTGCACATCCTGGCCTTCTCTGTACTGGCCCTTCAATGCAACGCTGAATCCGCTCGCGTCTGCGGTGATCTCTTGGAAACCCGCGACGCGCAGAGCCTGTTCCGAACGCGCTTCGATGTCCGACTCGACAGATCCCGAGCCGACGAACACGGCGAGGGCAATAAGCAAGATGACGGACAGCACGGAGCCGGCCACGAACGCGGCCCATGAAGCGGCCGGGTCTATCTCGCTCGGCGGCGTGAAGCGCGACGTCCTTGGACCCGACGACGTCGAGGATTTCCGATCGAGTTGCTGAAGACGTTTCGATGCTTTGTTCGCCATGATCTCTCAAATGCTACGGAGTGCGCCAGCAACCGCTCGCGCCACACAGAGTTATCGGCTGGCGTCTAGCCGACCTCAACCGATGATTCGTCGAGGACCACGCGAATCGCTTCGTAGTCGCGTAGAGCGTTGGTCAGCATGTCACCGGTGGCTTCCTTGAGTGCTCGGAGCCGGCGGGCGAGATCCTCGTACTCGTCACGGCTCTGGGCGAAGCGCTCGATCGCTCTCCGCCGTTCGGCCTCGTAGACCTCCGACGCACGCCGCGTGGCCTCGGCCAGGATCGAATCTGCTTCGCCGCGAGCTGCCTGGACGAGGCGATCCGACTCAGCGTCTGCGTCTGAGCGTGCGCGATTCGCATCGCTGGTGGCCGTTGCCACCTCGATCTCCGCGAGACGGCTTGCCTCGGTGCGCGCAGCCTCGGCAGCGTCGGCCAGGTCGGCTGCCTCCGCGTTCGCTGCGTCAAGCCTGGCTTGCGCCTGCAGCAACAACCCCTCAGCATCCTTGCGGGCTTGTTCGGCGGAGGCCCGCGGTTCGGAGAGCAACTGCGAAGCCTCGATCTCGGCATCTCGCAGCATCAACGCAGCACGGTCTTCGGCATCGGAGAGCAGCTTGTGCTTCGCTTCAGCGGCCGCGACGTAGGCGCTCTCGACCGAATCCTCTGCTTCCCGGTTGCCGGCGCGTCGGCGTTCGAGCTCGCGGTTGTGGATCAGGGTGTCTCGGAGGTTGTCCTCGAGTAGGGCGACGGAAGCGGCCGTATCCGCGAGGAACCGATCGACCTGTCGACGGTCGTATCCGCGACGTGAGACTTCGAACGAGTGACCCTCGACCGATGCTGCCAGCGAATCCATTGACGACCTCCTCATACCCGGTACCGCCCTTCACCGGGACGATCAGTGTACGGCGACCACTCTGCGCGGTCAACAGGTTCTTCTCAGCCACCCGCGGTAGTATCAGTGGCGCCTGAGCGCGGCGACTGGGATCATCCGAGCGATCGCGGTCCCGGGTAGCCTGCTGCGATGCTGTTCGACCAATCCATTCCCCTCGGTACGGGTGATTGTGAAGCGCTCGCAAGCGGCTGGTTCACTCAGCCGGTAAATGCGTGGTCGAGCCTCGCTTACACGGTGATCGGTGTGCTGGTGGTGATCACAGCGATCCGTTCATCCAAACCCAACCGCACCGTGGCGCTCTCGTTCGGCGTGCTCATGGGTGCCACCGGCGTCGGCAGCTTTCTCTATCACGTCCCGCAAGGCGGGGCCGCGGGCTTTGCGCACGACATCACGTTCCTCGCGACCCTCTGGTTCCTTGCCGTCATGGACCCGGCATCCCCATACGGAGTGGCGCGCCGAACCGCATGGCTGACATGGGGCGCTGGCACCGCGGCGATGTCGGCCATTCTCCTTATCGCTCCGGATGCGACCAACGTGCTCACCGCGATGGCCGTGGTCGCACTCATCGGATCCGACTTCCTCATGCATCGTGTCGGAGGGATCAACGGCCGCTGGTATGCCGCGGCGCTGCTGCTATTCGCCGCCTCGCTCGCGTTCAACCTCGCAGGGCGCACCGGTGCACCCACGTGTGACCCAGACTCCTTGCTGCAATTTCATTCGGCGTGGCACGCGTTGTCGGCGGCCGGCCTCGGTGCCTATTTCGTTGCCATGACCGTTCCAAGAAACCAGGAGCCGAACCCATGAGCCTGCCCGTGACGCCTGCCGACATCATCTCCGCAGCGCAGCGCATTGAACCGTTTGTCCACCGCACGCCGGTGTTCACGTCAACGACGATCGACCGCGAGCTCGGCGCCAGCGTATTCTTCAAGGCGGAGAATCTGCAGAAGGTCGGCGCGTTCAAGGCGCGTGGAGCGACGAACGCGATCCTGCAGCTTCCTGACGATGTGCCTGGTGTGGTGACACACTCGTCAGGCAACCACGGCCAGGCGGTCGCATACGCAGCCTCGATACGCGACCTTCCCGCGTGGGTCGTGATGCCGCGCACGGCTCCGACACTCAAGATCGAAGCGGTTCGCTCATATGGAGCCGAAGTCGTGCTCTGCGACCATGCCGAGCGTGACGCCACCGCCGCCGCCGTCGCTGAACGCACGGGCGCGGTCCTGGTGCATCCGTTCGACGATGCGGCGGTTATTGCCGGCCAAGGCACCGCAACGCTCGAGCTCGTCGACCAGGTTCCGCGCCTCGATGTCGTCGTGGCTCCGATTGGGGGCGGTGGGCTGCTCTCTGGAGCCGCGACCGTGTGCGCCGACCACACGCCAACGATCCGGGTGATCGGAGCCGAGCCGTTCGCTGTCGACGACGCGTACCGCTCCCTCAAGTCGGGGATCCGTCAGCCCGGCGTCCAGGAGCCCGCGACCATCGCCGACGGTCTCCTCACCGGCATCGGAGCACGTGCGTTTGCGATTCTCACGGCGCTCGACGCCGAGGTCATTCGAGTCACCGAGGCTGCGATCCTCAGCGCCGCCCTATTTCTGGTTCAGCGCATGAAGTTGAGCGTCGAGCCGTCGGGGGCGACACCGCTCGCCGCGCTTCGCACCGAGCCGGAGCGGTTCCAAGGCCGGCGCGTCGGAGTGATCCTGTCGGGTGGCAACACGGATTTCGCCTGGTTACAAGCAGCCACCTCGCTCCCAACGCGTACCCAGGGTTCGTGACGCCGTATTTGACGTCCCGAGCCCACAGAACGAAGGCTGTCACATCGCGCCCGGGAACCAGTCTTTGATCTGAAATACCTTGCGCGTCGCGACGGCGTCTTCCATGAGCTCATCCGGGATGCGCTGCGCCGATCGGGAGACCTGGCCTGGACGCGCACCGGTGGCAACGGGACGGCCATGGGACAAATCGCAAACCTCTTGCGCCCTTGCCGAAATCTCGGCAGTTCCGATCTTGCGGGCGTAGTTGATGATGGTCTCCTTCTGCAGACCCAGCAGCGGTCGCAGGAGCGGCACATCGGCGGCCGCTGAGACCCCCACGAGGTGCGGCAGCGTCTGCGACGACACCTGTCCAAGAGCGTCGCCCGTAACCAGAGCCAGGATCTCGCGCTCGGATGCGATTTGAGATGCTGCTTGAGCCATGAGCACCTTGAGCGCAACCTGGCGCATCCGTGCGTCGACATTGGCGATCAGCGAGTCCTTCACGGGTTGGAACTCAACGACGTGCACCGTGGGGTCGGTCCCGTAGCCCCAGCGCTCCCACAGCAAGCGAGCCACGGCGAGCGCATGATCCGACTGAGAGCACGACAACGTGAAGTGGACGAACTCGATCGAGCTTCCTCGCGACATCATCATCCAGGCTGCGACGACGGAGTCGTACCCTCCCGAAATCAGTGCGAGGAGCGGCTCCTGGGTCCCCACCGGAAGTCCAGCGGGCCCCGGATTGCGTTTCACGACGAGGAAGGCCCGATCGTCGAGCACCGTCACGTCTACGGACTCCTCGGGATCGTCGAGGTAGACCGTCCCTCCTGCGGCTACGAGCAGGGCACCGGCCTTGGAGGCGAGGTCGTACGAGCCCCAGTCGTGGTTGCCTCGCCGCTTCACACGGACTCCGAACGTGTGGCCGCTCACTCGGTCCCTCGCATACCGAGTCACTTCGGCGGCGAGATGGTCGACGTCACCCGCCTCGAGTTCGATCACTTCGTTCACCGACGCTACGCCGAATACGCGAGTCAGCCGGTCGACCACTTCGACTGCGACTGGACCGGGATCCAGCGCAAACCGATGCGAGCCGAGACGCTCGAACCGAGCGTCACACCCGGCTTCGGCAATGGCCTGTTCCATGCTGGACCGGACGCGGCGAATCATTCCCGGCTGCGTGCGTCGGGATTTGAGGAAGATGTCGCCGGACAGCGTGACGTGTATCAACGGGACCCTCGCCGTGGTGCAGGCGAAGGATACGGCGGCCGCGGCGTTGCCGTTGACCCGGGATCACGTCCACCGCGGCGACGTCCGGATTTCGACGAGCGAAGGACCGTCGGAGACGGCAAACGCCTCAGCGAGAACGGGTGCCAGTTGCTCCGGCGTCTCCACCCGGAATCCTCGCCCGCCACATGACTCCGCGAACTCAGCGAAGTCCGGATTGACGAGCGACGTCTGCCAGACGGGGCGCAGCGCGGACACTTGCTCGCGGCTGATCTTCGCCAGTTCGTCGTTGTTGAGCACCACGTGTGTGATCGGCATCGAGTAGCGCACCGCAGTCGTGAACTCCGCGAGGTACTGCCCGAGCCCCCCGTCTCCGGAGATCGACACGATCGGCCGCGTGCCATCCGTCGCAGCGAACGCACCCATGGCGGCCGGAAGTGCAAATCCAATCGATCCTAGGTATCCCGACATCAGCACGTCCTGGCCGCCCTTTGATTCGAAGTAGTGCCCAAACGCGTAGGTGTTGTTCCCCACGTCGACCGCAATGACGGCGTCGCGTGGCGTGAGGGCGCCGAGCGTTTCGAAGATTCGTGCCGGATGCATCCAGCCTCGCTCGTCGGTCAGCGAGCCTCGACGGCGCTTCTCCTCTCGCCAGTCGTCCCATCGTCGGGCGATGGCATCTACCGCGGCAGGGTCGCTCCGCTCAGCGGTGCGATTCTGCAGTTCATTGACGAAGACGCCAATGTCGGCCCAGATCGGGAGATCCACCGGGTGGAACTTGCCCAGCGTCATCCGATCGGAGTCAACTTGGATAGTGGTCTTCTTCTGGGGAATGCCAGTGTGGTTTGAGAATGACGCTCCGAGTACCAGGAGCAAGTCGGCTTGGCTCATCGTCGCTGCGGCGACGCGTGTGCCAGACCGGCCGAGCGTTCCGCACGCCAGCGGGTGGTCGTCTCCGATGAGGCCCTTCGCCTTGAATGTGGTGACCACAGGAACGTCCGTGGCTTCGGCGAACGCAATGATCGGGTCTGCGAACGCCCGGGCGCCATGGCCCGCGACGATGACCGGATGCTTCGCCGCAGCAATCAGAGCGACGGCCTGATCAACTTCACCGGGCGGAGGTGCGATGGCGGCGTTTGAGAGGCGTCCGATGATCGGTCGCGGTGGCGGATCGTCGAGGCCGGTCATCTCCTGCACCTCGTCGGGGAGAATCAGATGCCCGACGGATCGGTCGACGATTGCGTGTTTGAGAGCGAGAGCCATCAAATCGGTCGCGTTGTGTGGCGTGAGCACCGTCTGGCTCCAGGACGCGACGGCCGAAAACGCCCGGTCGAGCGGTACCTCCTGGAATGCCCCGGGACCCAACACCTGGGTATTGACCTGGCCCGTGAGCGCGAGCACGGGCGAACGATCGACGTTGGCGTCCCAGAGCCCGGTGAGCAGGTTGGTGGCTCCGGGCCCGGCGATCGAGAAGCAGGCGGCAGGACGGCCGGTGAGCTTGCCGTAGGCGGACGCGGCGAACGCGGCTGCCCCCTCGTGGCGCACTCCGAACGCCCGGAGCTGTCCCTTGGCCTCTGCCCGCCGAAGCGCCTCGGCGAGTCCGAGATTGGAATGACCGACCATGCCGAAGACGGAATCGACGCCCCATTCCACCATGACCTCGACCATTTGGTCCATGAGGCTCGGCGCGGTCTCGACCCGGGGCAAACCCACAAAGGTCGCCCCCTCTCGCTCGACAAGTGGGAACGGTGTCGCGGCGTCGTCGAATCCCTCAGGAGGCTCTCCGGTGATCGGGTCGTACTCGTAGCCGTGCCATGGGCAGATCAGCCACCCGTCTTCGATCGTCCCCTCCCCCAAGGGTCCTCCCTGGTGCGGACACCGATTGTCGAGAGCGCCGAGCCCTCGCTCGACTCTCGCGAGGCAAACGGCGCGACCGCCCGCGATCACGGACGTGACGTACCCGGGACTCGTGTCTGCGACGTCGATCTCATGCCAGTCGGTGCGGTCCATGCGGATCCTCTCGTCCGGGCGTTGCTGCAGCAACACTCGTGGTGCGGCGACCATTCCACCGGCGGACGAGCCTCCGAGGCACCGACCACATCAAAGAGCGCACCCGCAGAGGCCCCCAAAGAGACAGAGGGCTGAGTGGATCATCCCCGCGGATGCGCTGCGGCCGACTCTACTCGGAGCGGCAGGTCCGGTGCATCGGGTGGTGGGAGACAAGGGAGCGCCGTGAGAAACGGTGGCTGAAACGCCGACGGCAAACGATCAACAACCCCAAGAGGTGGTGCCCTTGGGGTTGTTGGTGTCGGAGAGAAGACTCGAACTTCCACGGGGTTTCCCCCACATGGCCCTCAACCATGCGCGTCTACCAATTCCGCCACTCCGACGTAGCAGCCGGAAGTATAGGAACTCCCCCACTCAATCCGGATTGGGATTCAACCGGCGGGAGCACTCTACGCGTCGGCGCGATACCAGTCTTCGACGTTCCAGGTGAAGCCGGCTTGCGTCGGGTTGTGCTTGAAGCCGCCGATCTCGTCCGCCCACACCGCCGCCGTTACCGGCCGCGCATAGAGCGGGTGGAATACGGCGTTGTCGGCGAAGATGTTCTCAACTTCCTGGATGAGCGCGGTCAGCTCGTCGCTATCGACGGTTGCGTTCATCTCATCACGGGCAGCAGCGAGACGTTCCGTAGCGGCGTCGGTGTAGGCGCCCTCGACCGCCGCACCGTAGCGGTAGTAGTTCTGGCCATTGGGCGGCGGATCGGCTTCAGGGTCCCAGAGATCGGTGACGCCGACGAGCGCTCGCAGGCCCGGGTATCCGACCCACGCCCACTCGCTGGTGTCCCACGTGCCGTTGTCGAGCGTCTCGCCATAGAACAGCTGCGAGTCCTCGAGTTGGTTGCGGTAGGGAATGCCGGCGGCCACGAACATGTCGACGAAGAGCTCGGATAGCTGCACCCTGGCATCGATGTTCGACGTAGCGGAGAACACGACCTCGCATTCCTTGCCGGTCTCCTCCACGGCTTCCAGGTAGAGCTCATTGGCTTTCTCCGGGTCATGGTCGTACTGCGCCCACGCCTTGCGCGACAGCGACGGCGTGAAAACGTCGACGTAGGAATCGAGCGGAGCGACGTAGCCGCCGATCAACTCATCGACGAGGAATTGTTTGTCGATGGCGTGCCCGATGGCCTGGCGCATGGCGAGCGATTCGTTGCACGAATTCTCGTTGCGCTCGAAACGGCCATCGCCGAATTGGAAGTTGAAGTGCTCCCAGACCGGGCCGGCGAGGACCTCCACGCGTGCGCCGTCCGGTTCGAGGGCCTTCAGCGTCGCAATCGTTTCGGGGTTCGAAGCGGGTTGGATGACGTCGACCTGTCGCTCCTCGAATGCGGTCAGGAGCTCCTCGGAATCCGGCATGAATTCGAACACCACACTGTCGAGGTACGGCAGTTGTTGGTCGGTCACCGGATCGATCTTCCAGTAGTTGTCGTTGCGCACGAGTTCGATGTACTCGCCCTTCACCCACTCGTCGAACATGAACGG
>RCNG010000099.1_pt1 | contig 32605 bp, 27 predicted proteins | sample 2041371 | NCBI WGS metagenome assembly RCNG01 (sample SAMN09708227, study PRJNA481090) | Marine sediment metagenome, whole genome shotgun sequencing project. | biome: marine sediment; feature: ocean; material: sediment; isolation source: Sewage treatment plant 1 marine sediment (STP1) ... | reverse complement strand
TCGTTGAAGTCTCTTCCCCACCAAAAAGGCCCCGAGCATTTGCCCGGGGCCGGTACTAAGGCTTGACTAGCCGTTCCATATCATTTCACCAGCATCATTCGTCTGGTCTCGCTGGTCCGGTCGGTGTCGAGGCGATAGAAGTAGACACCCGCGGCCATCAGCTGACCCGCCTCGTTGCGACCGTTCCATTCCCGCCGGTAACGGCGGGGCTCGAGGGCTTCCTTGTCCACCAGCGTCCGGACCAGCCGACCCGCCAGATCGAACACCCGCAGGGACACCCGCTGGGACTGTTCCAGCTCGAAACTGATGGTGGTGCGTGGGTTGAAGGGGTTGGGTGCGTTTTGCTGCAGCAGAACCGCCGTCGATCCCGGCAGGATCTGCCCCAACCCGAAGCCGTTAGGGCACTGCAGGGGCATGATGGCCAGTCCGGTTGAGGCGGCCACCAGCAGGGCACCATCCGTCACCGCCGCCTGGCCCGTCCATACCGGGTTGTCGCGATGGTAAAGGAGCCTGGCCGCCGCCGGGTCGGACACATCGATGATCGCCGTGCCGGGGCTGCTCCCACTGGTCGCGTAGGCCGTTCCCCCATGGACCGTCACCCGGTAGAACAGGTCCGGCAATAACACCGAGGTCACAGGGATCGGGTCAGTCGGATCGGAAACATCGACCACCCATAGCCAGCAGTTGGGGCCGGGCTGCAAGAGGAAAGCGTGTCGGTCGCCAAGGGTCACCGCCGTGCCATATGGCACGGCCGCCTGGCCGATGAGAAGGGGGGCCGCCGGCTGACTCACGTCGTAGATCTGCAGGCCGCTGTGGCCCGCCGCCACGAAGGCCAGGTCTCCCCGGACAGCCACGTCCCAGACCGGCCCGGCGACGGGCTGGTCGCCGAGAATCGTCGGCTGGTGGGGATCATCCACCCCGACGATCACCAGATGGGGCGACCCGTTGCTGCCGGGATAGGCCCGTCCTGCAGCCAGGGAGATCCGCGAGGTCCCATAGGGCAACGGTAAGGTACTGAGGAGAACGGGGTGGTCGGGGTCGCTCACGTCGATGGTGCTCAAGCCTGCATCCTGGTCCAGTACCACGGCCAGATCCCCCGCGACGGCGATTCCCGTGGCGGTATCGGCCGTAGCCGTCGCACCCCTCAGCCGCGGGTCCCTGAGGTCGCTGATATCGACAATCTGCAGGCCGTCGCCATAGGAAGCCAGGTAGGCGTAGTCTCCCTCGACGGCCAACCCCTGCCCGTAGCCCGGCACCGCAAAGAAGGCGGGGTCGGCCAGGGGCAACATGTCGGAGATATCCGTGACCACCAGGCTGGACCCGTCCGCCAGCAGGGCCCGCTGGTCGCCGAGGATGATCACGTCGCTGGCGGTGCCGGGCGTGACGTTGCGTCCCTTGTAAGCCGGTTTCAGGGGATCGCTCACGTCGATGCGCTGCAGTCCGCCGCTGGTCGCCAGGTAAAGAAGATCCCCCACCAGTTCGCTGTGGAAGCCGGTGCCGCGCAGGGTGAGCCCCGCGACGACCGTCGGCAGCTGGGGATCCGTGATGTCGATCACCGTCAGCGATTGGCCGCTGCCGCCGACGTAGGCGTAACCTTCGCGAACGGTCACCGCGTGGCCAGCGCCGTCCAACGGGGCCAGGCCGCGCAGGAGGGGCGCGGAGGGATCACTCACCTCGATCACGTACAGCCCCGATCCCTGGCCGGCCACGTAAAGATGATCGTCCACCTTGGCCAGGCCCCGGGCCCCGCCAGCGGTGTCCCGCGTGCCGAGAAAGGCGGGAGCGGCCGGATCGGCCAGGTCGAATACGCGCAGACCGGAAGAAAAGTCGGCCACATAGAGGATACCCTGGTCGACGAGCACATCCATGGCGAAGGAATCGGTGGACACGCTGGTGATCAGGGTCGGGTCGGCCGGATCGCTCACGTCGACCACCGCCACCCCACCCATCTCGTCGGCGATGTAGGCCAGGTTTCCGACCACCGTCACGGCCTTGGCCCAGCCGGGAGTTTCGAGCGAGGCGATGGTCACCGGATGGAGCACATCGCTGATATCCACGATGAAAAGGCCAAAGCCGCCGTTGACGGTGTAGACCAGGTCGCCGACCCGAAACAGATCGACGGAGCCTTCCAGGTCGGTGTGCCTGACGAGAGTGCGGTCGTAATCGGCGTGATCGATGCAATCAAAGGCGAAGGACAGGGACGGGACCGAGACCAGTAGAAATAAAGCCAGGTGAAGAATTCTAGTCGACATGGGAATCCCCCTTGGCGGAACAGATGTTTCCCGACCTTGGAGTTTAGTATATCACATCGGGAATGCTGGGATCGCAGGAAGTGGCCGGAAGCCATCAGCCCTCGCGGGGTCCTTTCACCTGCCAGTTGGATTCCGCAAAGAATCCCTGAATGGCCGTGTAGTTTGGTGGCCCCACCGTCAGCTACCTGTTGACCGATGCGGTTCCAATCGTACCGGAAAGCTGGGGAGAGGTGAAGGTACTGTACCGCTGAGGCGGCTCACTCCCCGGGAATCACCGTATAATAAACCGCCATGAAATGGCAGGCGCTTCCGATCAGCACCAGGACATGCCAGACCGCGTGATGATATTTGAATTTTCCCAGGGCATACAGGGCCGCCCCCCCCGTGTAGGCCGCGCCGCCGATGGCCATCAGGATCAACGCCCGGGTGTCCAGGGCGGCGTAGAGCGGTTTTACCGCGACGACGATCAGCCAGCCCATCCCCAGATAGAAGCCCATGGACAGCCACTTGTACTTGCGGCGCGTGGCGACCTCCACCACGGCGCCGGTGATCGCCAATCCCCAGGCGACGCCGAACAGGGTCCACCCCCAGCCGCCGCGCAGGGTCACCAGGGTAAACGGGGTGTAGGTGCCGGCGATCAGCAGGTAGATGGCCGAGTAGTCCAGAAACTTGAAGATGCGTTTGGCCTTGGTGTGGGTCAGGGAGTGGTACAAGGTCGAAGCGGCGTAGAGCAGGATCAGCGAGGCCCCGAAAACCGCCACCCCGGTGATGTGCCAGGCGTTGCCGCGCTGGGCGGCCAAGATCACCATCACCGAGCAGGCCGCCACACTCAGCAGCAGGCCCAGGCCGTGGGTGATGGCGTGGGCGATCTCTTCACCGGTGGTGTATTTCTTTTCGGTTGATGGGGAAGTCATGGGGCGGGTGCCATCCGTATTCCAATCGGGCCAGGGGGTTCTTGCGACTCTCCAGGGAACAAATACTACCCCTGCTTACCCGAAAATACCAATTTTACCCGCCCCAAATTCCTTCAGCCCCGGCCGAACCTGCGTCCGCCGCCGCGTCGACCGAATCCGGGACCGCGTCCCAACCCCCGGCCCGGGCCCCGGCCGCGACCCATGTCCTGTGGCAAATCACGATGGTCAGGCCGGTTGTTGTCCCGTTGATTGTTTTCCGATTCCTTCGTCCCACACGGCCCGAGGCCGCGTCCGGTCCGGGGGCCTTCCCCCATGGGACCTTTTCTGTTTTCACCAGGCATGTCGTCACTCCTTTTCCAGGGAGGATCAGCAACGGCCCCGGCCGCGCCCGCGACCCCGCCCACGACCCGAAAATTCGCATTTTCCTCGGGCTTCATTCGGAACGGTTTCGACGGCGCCGCCCTCCACCCTAATGGCCCACCCATGGACGAGGGCGGCTGCCGTCTTCCGACGAGCTTCGGCCAGAATGCGTCCGGCCGTCGCCCGGGAAACCTTCATCATATCTCCAACTTCTTCGTGGGAAAGGTTTTCCAGGTCTGCAAGCCGCAGGGCCTCGAGTTCGTCCAGCCCCAGCGACACCTCCTGGAGCAGCCGCATGGGGACCCCGGCGGGTTTGAAATGGACCACCTCGGGGTCATGGCGCACAGCGCGGGGTTTGGTCGGTCGGGGCAAGGAAATCCTCCTGGTTGATTTTCTTCTGTTATGAGCATATGCTTAAAACACCCGGACGTCAAATACCAATTTTCGGATCATTCTGAAAGACGGGAGAACGCCATGAAACTGTTCATTTCCTCGGAAGGACCCAGCCCCACCGACCGGGTCGATCCCCGGTTCGGCAGGGCCCGGTACCTCATCCAGTTCGATTCGGCCGGCGAGTCGTTCGTCGCCCACGACAACTCCCAGCAGGTGAATGCCGTGCAGGGAGCTGGCGTCCAGGCGGCGCAAAAAGTTGCGTCCCTGCACGCCGACGCCCTTCTCACCGGTCGCTGCGGACCCAAGGCGTTCCAGGTATTGTCCGAAGCGAGTGTCCTCGTCTATTCCGGGTTCGAGGGCTCCGTCCTCGAGGCGGTCCGGGCCTGGCAGGACGGTCGGTTGGAACCATTGGAATCACCTGACGGGATCGCTCACCACTGAAAGGCAGGCCGGCTCATGCGCATCGCAGTGGCCAGCGGCAAGGGGGGAACCGGGAAGACCACCGTGGCGGTCAACCTGGCGGTCGCTGCCGCACGATTCGGCCAGAGCGTCCACCTTTGCGACTGCGATGTCGAAGAACCCAACGCCCACCTCTTCCTCGAACCGGCCTATGAACGGACCTGGCAGGTAACCGTTCCAGTTCCCAGGATCGACCCGGAAGCCTGCAGCCATTGCGGCCGGTGCGCCGACATCTGTGAATTCAACGCCATCGCCTGCCTGCCGGACCGGACCCTGGTCTTTCCCGACCTCTGCCACAGCTGCAGCGGCTGCTGGCTGGTCTGCCCCCACCAGGCCATCACCCCGGCCGACCGACCCGTGGGCACCATCTCATCCGGCGCCGCAGGCGATCTGACCTTCACCACCGGCAGGATGAAGATCGGACAGACCCAGGTGCCGGCGATGATCGAAGCGGTCAAGGATGTTCCCGGCAACGAGGCCTGGATTTTCCTGGACGCACCCCCGGGCACGACCTGCCCGGTGGGCACCACCCTGCGGGACGCCGACTTCGTGGTGCTCGTCACCGAACCCACGCCGTTCGGGCTCCACGACCTGACCCTGGCTCTCGAACTGACCCGACGGCTGGGTGTGCCCTGCGGTGTGGTCGTCAACAGGTGCGGCGACCAGCCCGGTCTCGTGGAAGATTTTTGTCTCCGGGAAGGCGTCGATCTGCTGGCCCGCATTCCCTTCAGCCGCCGCTATGCGGAAATCTGTGCCGAAGGAGGCCTGATCCTCGACGCCGACCGCGAGGCCGCCGAAATCCTGACCGGCCTGTTCCGGAGCCTGAAAAGCCGGGAGGCGGCCGCATGACGGAACTCGTGGTATGCAGCGGCAAAGGTGGGACGGGAAAGACCAGCGTCACGGCCGGCCTGGCGGCGTTGGCCCGGGACTTCGTGCTGGCGGACTGCGACGTGGACGCGGCCAACCTTCACCTGGTCCTGAATCCCGAGGTGGAAACGACCACGGAGTTCCGCGCCGGCCACATGGCCCGGATCGACCCGAAAGCCTGCGACGGTTGTGGTGTCTGCCGCGACCTGTGTCGTTTCTCGGCCATAGACGTAACCGATGGCGCCGATGGCGAACAGACCTTCCGGGTCCGGGACCTTCTCTGTGAAGGCTGCGGCGTTTGCGTTCGATTTTGCCCCAGTGAAGCTATCGATTTCGTCGGCCAAAGATGCGGCGAGTGGTACCGATCCCGCACCCCGTTCGGCCCGATGGTGCACGCCTCCCTGGACGTCGGCGCCGAAAACTCGGGCAAGCTGGTGACGCTGGTCCGTGAACAGGCGCGGCAGGTGGCCGAAAAGGCGGGGCTGGATCTCATCCTCCTGGACGGGCCCCCGGGCATCGGCTGCCCTGTGACCGCCGCGGTGACCGGAGCCGACCTGGTCCTGCTGGTGACCGAGCCCAGCCTTTCTGGGCTGCACGACCTGGAACGGATCGTGGCCCTGGCCGACCACTTCGGGGTGCCCGCCGTGGTCTGCATCAACAAACACGATCTGAGTCCTCGCCTGAACCAGCGCATCGAGGAATTCTGTGAACTGCGAAGCCTGGACCTGATTGGCAGGATTCCCTTCGATCCCGCGGTGAACGACGCCCAGGCCGCCGGCCGTAGTATCATCGAGTTCGCACCGCAAAGCGAGGCGGCTGAAGTCTTGACTTCCCTCTGGAGGCGGCTGGAATATCGATTGTCCGACACCTCACTTCCGAAAGGTTGAATCATGCGTATCGCGATCCCCGTTTCCGATGGCAAACTCGATCCCCACTTCGGGCATTGCCGGTCCTTCTCCCTGATGGATGTTGACCGGGACGCCGGCACGGTCATCGCCAACACCCTCGTCGAAGCTCCGCCTCACGAACCCGGGGTCCTGCCCGCCTGGCTGGCCGAACAGGGGGCCAACCTGGTGCTGGCCGGAGGCATGGGCAGCCGAGCCATTCAACTGTTCAACGACCAGGGCGTCGAAGTGATCGTGGGCGTACCCCAGCTCGACCCGGAATCCCTGGTCCACGCCTATATCGCCGGAGAGATCGGAGCGGGAACCAATGCCTGCGACCACTGATAATCCGGGGGAATATGCCGCCACGCGGGCACGGCGCCATCCCGATTGCTGGGTCTGCGCCCCACTGCACGGCAACGGTCTGGCGATCAGGTTCGAGGCCGGCGCCGACGGCTCCGTCACCGGGGTGTTCCCCTGCCAGGAGGAATTCCTGGGGTACCCCGGGTTCCTGCACGGCGGCGTGACCAGCGCCCTGCTTGACGGTGCCATGACCAACTGCCTGATGGCACGCGGCACCCCCGGTCTGACCGCCCGTCTCGAGATCCGGTTCCTGAAACCGGTGTTGATCGGCCAGCCGGTCACGGTCCGGGGTTGGTGGGAAAAATCCCGCGGCCCGTTGCACATGCTCGCGGCCGACCTGAGCCAGGACGGCAAGGTGTTGGCCACTGCCGCCGGCAGATTCATGGACTATCCGGAGTGATCGGTCCCGAAAGGAGTAGACGATGAAAAAAGTCGGCATCATCATTTGCGATCGGTACCACACCTGCGCCGGGGGGAAATGCCTGCGGTCGCTCAGGGAACGCACCGGGGGATTCGCCCGGTACGCGGACGAAGAGGTGGAACTGGTGGGCTACACCACCTGCGGCGGCTGTCCCGGCGGCAACGTGGAATATGCTCCCGAGGAGATGAAGAACAACGGGGCGGAGGTGGTGCATCTGGCCACCGGCCTGGTGGTGGGGTACCCGCCCTGCCCCCATCTCGACTATTTCCTCGAGTTCATCCCGCGCAAGTTCGGAATGGATGTGGTCATGGGCACGCACCCGGTCCCCGAGAAGTACAACCTCGTCCACCGGGATCTGCAAACCTGGCCCGGCATGGCCGCCCCGGAGGATCTCCAGGAATTGCTGGCCGACCGTGAAACAAGGCTCGCCTACGACTGACCTTGGACGTCAAGGCCCCACCGGCTCCAAAGTAAAAACCAGGCCGCCGGTGGCGGCGGCCATCCCGGGCAGATCCCTCGGATGGGCGAACGTGCCGACGGCGATCACGTTCTGATCGTTGTCCAGCGCCGCCACGTTCAGGCCGCTCCGGTTGAACAGGATTTCCCGGCCGTCGACCAGCAGCGAGGCATAACCCCCGGGTGCCGTGCCGCTGGACGTGACCCTCAGCTCCCTCTTGATCTTCAACGGCCCCAGGCCGGAGCCGCGCAGGCCGGTCACCTCGATCGCGTTGTGCGGGTTCATCTGTTCGAACACCAGTTTCCCCTGGACGAAGATGCTCGCGTAGGACGCCCCCGCCGAAAGGGAAGCGATGCCAGACCCGCATTCGGCAAGCCACCCGACGGCATCGTTGGTCAACGCGCCGCGGGCGTCTCCCATCCCGACCAGGATCAACGTCTGTTGCCGATGGGCTTCCAGGAAAGGAGCCAACCCGACCGCCTGGACCCGGTACTCCTTTTCCGGACGGAACCCGCCCCTGCGGGCGAAGCACACCGGGAATCCGTCGAGATCCGTGCAGCGCAGGTTCGCCTCCAGGTCGGGGAACATCTCCGCAAAATGGGATCGTCGCAGCACGCCCACGGTTCGCGGATCGGGGCTGGAGCTGAACAGGAAATCCCGCGCCAGATCCTCGGCCGCCGCGATGTTGGCCAAGTAGTTGCGCGCGGCGAATCCCGCCGTGGTGGAGATTCCGGTCTCATGGGCCAGCAGGGCCAGGTCCACGAAGTCGTCCTGGAACACCGTGGTGGCCGTGGAAGCGGGCAGGGTCAGCAGGAAATCAGCCTGGTCCATGGCCCGGGCCCACTGGGGATCCTGGAGCCTGGTCGTAAAGCCCTTGGCGTCGTATTCGGATTTCCGGTCGTACAAAGGGGCCAGATCGATGACCTGGAGCAGGAAGATCGCCGCGACCATCGCCAAAGAGAGCCGGGATCTGGGCCAGCGGGAGGCCGCGGCCAGGCCGGCCACGGTCAGGACGTAGAAATGCGGCCACAGAAATCGGGCCTGGGCGCGATACAGTTGGTCCCCCAGGTCGGTGCAGGGGCCCAACGCGTAGGCTGCGCCCAGGGACAGAACCACCACCAGTGGCCAGTGCCGCGCAATTCGTTTTCCCAGCCTGCGGCCGCCGCCCAGCAGAACCGCGGTCATCGCCGCCAGCAATCCGCCGGCGCCCAGATAGACGAAACCTTCGAACGGTTCGTGCCCACCCAGGGGTAGTCCCGGCAGCAGCAGGGTCCTGCCCTGGGAATTCCAGAGCGCGTTCCAGGCCGCCGACCACAAACGAGCGTCGTCCAGGTTCCCCGCCGGCAGTTGGCCGATCCGCAGGAAGCCAGCCAGTGACCACAGCACTGCCAGCACGACCACGCCGCCAGCCACGGTGATCACCGCGGCTGCCGGCGGCACCTCGCGAGCCACCCACCAGCGGCGTGCCTGGTCGGCCGTCAGGAAAAGGAAAGCGAGGGTCGCCGGGTAGGGATGGATCAAGGCAGCCACCCCCAGCAGGACCCACCAGGCGATGCAGGGCCGGCCGCGCTGCTCCGGCGCCGGCTTCAGATACAACCAAAGGGCGGCCAGGATAATCCAGTGGGAGGACAAGGCGAAATGGCCGTCGCGAATGAGCCAGGCCGGGCACAGCACCAGGACCCCCGCCGCCAGGAATCGGGAGGGCAGAGGCCGGAAGTACAACCCCGCCACCCTCATCGCGAACACGGCCATCAACACGTGACAGACCAGAAGCCACAGCCCCGCGTACTGGAAGGGGTCGGGCAGTAGGAAGGAGATCACCTTGGCAGGGAAAGCCAGCAGGGGCAGGGAATCGGTGGCGCCGATAGTGGTGCCGGCCGGCGCCATGAAGGTCTCGACCGCACCTGGCGGCCAGTGCCAGGAATCGGAGCGGAAAAACGTCCAGCCCAGCTGGCTGAAGGCCGTGTCGGCCATGCCCAGCAGCCAATCGACGCGGCCGGGGTCCAGGAAACCGGAACCGAAGCGGAAAAAATAGAAGAGTCCACCGAGGAAGGCCGCCACGGCCAGGACCGGGCGGTCGCCTTTTGATATCCCAGGATTCATACCTGCGATTCTAAAGCATCCCGGGGGCCTTGGCTTGGATTAACTCCTGCTCTGCTGGGGATCTCCTCCGGAAAAGCCTTTTCCCTGATGCCGAAACACCTTCGGGCCTCTATCGTATGGATAGTTTCGGGCCCGAAAATCCAATCCAGAGGAAAGATGCAGAGGCATGGCGCCACGCAGCCGACAGATCCTGGTCCAGATGGTTATTGTCCTGGCCGCCGCCGTCACGGTGGCCGTTCTGGTTTTCCTGTGGAAGATCGACGCCGCCTCCGCCGTACTCTTCGGCGACCCGCGGCCGTTGATTCTCAACGGGGTCATCCTCCTGCTCTTCTTCCTGGGCGTCTGGCAGCTGTTCAAGGGCGTCCGGTACTATGCTCGGCAGGAAGCCCAGATTTCCCGGTTCGCCGCGCGGCGGGCCGAGGGGTATCCCACCGACCAGGTGCTTGCCGATTTCGAGGAGCCTTCCCTGCTGCTCGAACGCTACACCACCATCAAGGAACTGTTCGAGGGTGGTGGCCCGGTGGACCATGGCGCAATCTCGTCCATCATGCTGGCAAGTGAATCGTTGCAATTGTCCTTCCCCCGTTTCGTGAACAACATCTTGATCCTGACGGGCGTGTTCGGCACCGTCAGTTCGCTGATCTTCGCCCTGGTCGGCGCCACCGACGTTCTGCAGACGGCCGTGCCGGGCTCGGGCATGGGCCTGCTCCTGCTGGGCATGAACACCGCGCTGACCACCACGGCCACGGCCATCGTCTGCTACTTCTTCTTCACCTATTTCTTCCACCGGTTCACCGACCTGCAGACCTGGGTCGTCAGCCGCCTGGAACGCGCAGCCCTGCTCTACATGGTGCCCGATTTTGCCTACGAGGCCGAGACGGTCAACCACCAGGCCAAGCTGCTGGTCGAAGACGTGCGGCAGCTGGTGGCCGAGATGCGGGAAGGCCTGGGCGGCATCGCGCAGGCGGTGGCCCACCTGGATGAAACGGCGCGGGCGCGCCACCAACAGGGTCTCGAGGTCATCGTGCGGCAGGACGCGCAGACCGGCAAGATGGACGAATCGCTGGCCCAGCTGGCCGAACTGCGCAACGTTCTGGTCGAAGGACTCCGGCTGAACCGCTAGGAAAGGAGGCGACCGATGCACCATTTTCGCGGCTACCCCGATCTGAGACTCAACCGGTCGTCCCAGTCGTCGGACACCTCGTTTTGGCCCTCGTTCACCGACATCATGACGGTGATCCTGATGGTGTTCATGCTCACGATGGTGGTGGTCATCATCAAGAACGCCGACCTCATCGACCAGATCAGGCTGAGCCGCAGCCTGCAGGCCGATGCCGAAAGCCGCCTGGCCTCCAACGTGCAGGTGCTCGCCGACCTGCGGGTGCGCAACATCGATCTCGAAGAAGCCATCCGCTCGTCGCGCATGGAGATCATTCTGTTGACCGACGAGGCCCAGCGGCTCGAAGCCAGCCAGGACATCAAGGCCGCGGCCATCGCCCGGCTCGAAGGCGAAAAAGAGGAGCTAGAGGAAAACATCCGCCTCATCCGGATGCAGCTGAGCGAGAAGGAAGAGGATCTGGAAAACGCCCAGGCGATGATCGGAGGCATCCGCGACGAGGCCGAGCGCGCCAACCGCGAACTCAGCCTGCAGATCGCCGACCTCTTGAGCAAGCTGGAAAACAACGAGGCGACCCTGCTGACCTTGAGCGACGAAAAGAGCGACCTCGAGATGGCGCTGGCCCGCCAGCGCCAGGACTTTTCCTCGCTCGAGGACAAATATCTCAAACTGGTCCGGCCCGCCCGCAGTTCCCATGGCAAGCAGGTGGCGTCGGTGCAGTTTCTCCGGGAAAGCGGCGAGCTGACCTTCAAGCTGAAGGACCTCGGCAGCGACAGCTGGGTCGAAATGTCACGCGTCGAACTGTTCCAGCGGCTGGGCCGGCTGAAGGAGCGCCTGGGAGAAGAGCTCTACATCAGGATCGTCATTCCCGAGGACAGCGGTTTGAGCTACAACGAGGCCTGGGGCTTCACCAAGACTGTGCTGACCGATTACGACTACTACTACATCGACGGGTGGTAGACGTCAGGTCGTCACCTTGAGCGTCCGTGCGCCTAACCAGGCGAACAGCACCCCGAAGGCCGTCACAATCAGCGTCGGCCCCAGGATGACATCGATTCCCCGCCCGAACGTCACCACCCCGTGCAGCGCCGTCATCGACCAGTAGGTCGGCATGAACCACCCGATGATCTGCGCCGTGCGCGGCATGATCTCCAGCGGCCACCAGCAACCGCCCAGAGCGGACAGGACCATCCCGAACAGCCAGCCGAGGCTTTCGGCCTGCTGGGTGGTGCGGAAAAGCCCGCCGATCAGCAGGGTCAGGCCCGCTACCGTGAAGGAAAAGAAAATGATGAATATCGCTGCGACCCACCAATTGGGGCCCCAGGTGAATTCGATGCCGAACAGGCCCACCACGCCGATTACCTGGCCCGCGGCCATCAGGACCATCGCCTGGATGAAACCCACCATCCCCAGGTGCAGCAGTTTCCCCAGGATGATCTCCCCCTTCGACATGGGCGTCGTAGCCAGTCGTGCCAGGGTGCCATGGAGTTTTTCCATGGTCAGGCTCTGGGTGCCGCCGATCAGCACGGTCATGATCATGAACATGGTCAACATGCCGGGAATGGACTGACCCGCGCCCGAGGCGACCGGCCTGCCCGTGCCGGCATGACTCTGCGTCACGGTCACCCGCGGCGGGTCGGCGATCAGTTTCTTCAGCCGCAACTCGTCCTCGGCCTTGACCGCCGAGCCGGTCTGATGTTCCCACCGGATCAACCCGCCCAGGAAAGCCACCTGCGCCTGGTGCAGCCGAACATCGGCTGCCGCGTCGTATTCGACGTTGCTGGTGGACTGCTTCTTGAAATCGATCTTCACCGGTTCGCTGGCCAACACCCGGGAGGTGAAATCGGCCGGGATGTTTAACCGCCGGATGTAGTCGGTCGTGTCCGCCTCGGCGGGCGTCAACAGCTTGACGTCGAACTTTTCCCCCTCGAGTTGCTCGAGAAAGACATCCCCCATGAACCCCGTGTCTTCGTTGATCACCTGCAAAGCGATCAGGACGTTGTCGGGACCTCCGCCCCCGCCGATCACCGTGCTGAAGAACAGCATGAACAGGACCGGCATCAGGAACATGAAAAAGAAGTTTTCCCGGGCCAGGATGAACAGCCTGGTGTCATGGACTGCCAGATGCAGGATGCGCCTCATGAGGCCACCTCCTTGAACCGCCGGACAAGCAGGGCCTGGGCCACCGCGGTGGTCACCGCGCCAATAGCCAGCAATCTGACGATGTTCCCGAGAATGTCGTCCAAACCGTCACCCAGAAAGACCAGGCGTGTGTAACCGTCGATGGCCCAGAAGTTGATGGTGTACCGGGCGGCAATCTGCAGGGGTTCGGCCATGTTTTCCACCGGCATCATGCTGCCACCGATGGCGCTCATACCCATGATCGCCAGCCAGCCCAGGATCGCCGCCTGCTTCTCGTTCTTGGCCAGACTCAGTATCAGGGAAAGGAAGCCGCAGGCGGCCAGGCTGAAGGAGATTCCCAGCAACACCGCGGCCAGCAGGTCGATCGGCGGCACGATCCACTGCAGGATCAGCCCGATGGATCCGAGAATCGTCAGGACGATGATCCCGAAAAACACCGCGAACACTGTCTTGGAACCGACCACCATCCCGATGCTCAGGGGTGTCGAGAGCTGTCGTTTGAGCATGCCGTTGTTGTGCTCTTCGAAGATGTCGTTCATGCTGCGCGTGGCGACGAACAGCAGGGCCATCACCGCGGTCATGATCAGCACGTAGCCGAAAACGTTACCCCCGCCGACGGACTCCTCTTTATCTTCGTCCTCCTTGACGCTGCCCACTTCCACCAGCGGCGGAAAGAGGTACTTCTCCACACCGTTAATCTTGGTGGTGATCCCGGCGGCCACCGCCCCCACCTTGGCCGAAGCGGGAACGTTTTCGGAATCCATCATCACCTTGATGATGCCCAATTCCTCACCCAGCAAACGCGCGCTCTGATCGAGATAGGTCGCCAGGACGTCGGCGCCCTGCACCACGATTTCCGGCTTGATGCCTTCGGCCGGGTTTTTGATCACCGCGATTTCCACGGGATCCCGGTTGAACACCTTGGCCGTGAAGTCCTTCGGCAGGACGATCATGGCACTGGCCTTGCCGTTCTCCATCATCTGGGCGCCTTCGTCGCCCACTTCGACGATTTCCATGTATTCCTGCGACTCGCCCTGCCCAGCCATGCCCATGATGGCGTTGGACAGGAAACCGTCCGTATCATTGTTCTGCAGCAGGACCTTGATCCGGGGAAATCCGTTGCCGTCGCTTCCGCCGCCCCCGCTGATGCTGCCGATGGCCAGGCTCATGAACAGCGGAAAGACGATCATGACGATGGTCGCCAGGGGGCTCCGCCAGCGGCGCAGCAGATCTTTTTTGATCAGCACCCACATGGGGAACCTCCTTCCACTCGCGCGCTCAATTCCGCAGCTCCCGGCCGGTGAGCTTCAGGAAGAGATCCTCCAGGTTGGGCTCCTTGATGGTGATGTCGTCGAAGGTCAGCCCCCGCGAGAACAATCCCTCAAGGCTGTGGCTCACGCCCGGCCCGTCACGGGTGACCAGCAGCATGGCGCGCTTGTCGTCGATCTCGATGGGCGTCAATCCCTCGACCCCGTTCACCGCTTCGCCCAAGGTGGCTGCCTGAAAATCGCCCTGCACGGTCAGCAGGCTGCCTTCGCCCAGCTGGGTCTGGAGTTCACCGACGGTGCCCTGGGACAGGATCTGCCCGTGGTCGATGATGGCCAGCCGGTCGCACAGCTCCTCGGCCTCTTCCAGGTAGTGGGTGGTGTACAGGACGGTGCGGCCGCCGGCCACGATCGATTTGACCACATCCAGGATGTTGCGCCGCGCCTGGGGATCAATGCCCACGGTAGGTTCGTCGAGCAGAATCAACTTGGGGTCGTGAACCAGTCCGAGGGCCAGGTTGAGGCGGCGTTTCATGCCGCCGGAGAAGTTCTTGGTTGGCTCCTTGGAGCGGTCTTCGAGACCAACCTGTTCCAGCAGTTCGCCCACCCGGCGGCGCAGCTCGCCGCCGCCCATGCCGTAGATTCCGCCCCAGAACGACAGGTTCTCGCGCGCCGACAGTTCCTCGTAGATCGCCACCTCCTGCGGCACCACACCGAGGAGCTTTTTCACCTCGCGGGGCGATTTCAGGATGCTGTTTCCCCCGACGAAAATCTCGCCGGCGGTGGGCGTGAGCAGCCCGCAGATCATGGAGATGCTGGTCGTCTTGCCCGCCCCGTTGGGGCCGAGAAAGCCGAAGATCTCGCCTTCCTGGATTTCAAAGGAGATGCCGTCGACGGCGGTCAGGTCGCCGAATTCCTTGCGCAGATCTTTGACTTGAAGAACCGCGGACATGAGTACCCCGTTTATTCTCCCGGTCGGGCCGGGTTCGTGGAATGAAGAGGAATGGAGGCCGGATTCTATCACGATGCCGGGAGAAATAGGTTTCCTATTTTCTTCGGAGATTGATATCCGCCGTCAGGCGGTTGCAGTTCAGAGAACCTGCCACAGCCCTTGCTCGATTCCACCGTGCAGATAGATGGCAATCCTGCCTTGCCCAGGAATCTCCATGGGCTCCAGGGCAATCTCGGCTCCCAGTTGCCCTGCCTCCTGGACGGCGGTTTCGATATCGGTCACTCGGAGATAGGTGCGCACGGTCGGCTTCTCCTGATCGTGCAACGGGGCGCGAATGCCGCAGAGCGAGCCGTCGGGCAGTGTCGCCACGAACGAGCTCCCCCATTCGGGTCCCTTGGCCTCAAAGCGCCAGTCATACGCCTGGCCGTAAAGTCGGCACGCAGCCTCAACGTCCGCGGTCACGATTTCGAGGTAGAAAATTGTGTGTTCAGGAACGGCCATTGGTTTACCTCCTATGCGCTCGATATGTGGTGAGGATGGAGACCCGGATCGTTGGGGCGGGGCATCGTGGTTTCACCTCCTAAGACCGTTGGCGCGGACCTGGGGTCAGCCGAATATTTCGAGGATTACATAGTGCGCCAGTGTTTGGCCGATCATGGGGCTTCTTTGCGATGACGAAAATCGACGGTCTTGAATACAGAACCACATACTACTGCGATAAGAAGAATCTTGCCAGAACGACCCCGACGATCAAACGGCGATCGTCAGCCCCTTGTCCACCAGCAGTGGCTCGATGCCGTCCTTGTCGACGGACCGCAGGAAGGCTTCGTCGGCCGTGATCTGGTTCTGGCTGACCAGGTTCACCAACGAGTCATTCAGCAGCATCATGCCTTCCTTCTTGCCCGTCTGGATCGCCGACGGAATCTGGAAGGTCTTGCCCTCGCGAATCAGGTTGCCGATGGCGCGGGTGTAGAGCAGCACTTCGAGAGCCGCCACCCGTCCGCCACCCGTTTTCTTGCAGAGGGTCTGCGAGATGACCCCTCGCAGCGATTCGGAGAGCATCACCCGGATCTGACCCTGCTGGCCGGCCGGGAACTGATCGATGATGCGGTCGACGGTGGAAACAGCGGTGGTCGTGTGCAGAGTGCCGAAAACCAGGTGTCCGGTCTCGGCCGTCTCGATGGCGATGCTGATCGTTTCGAGATCCCGCATTTCGCCGATGAGCACGATGTCCGGATCCTCGCGCAAGGCCGCCCGCAGCGCCTGCTTGAACCCCTTGGTATTAACATTCACCTCGCGCTGGTTGACCAGGCACTTTTGGTTCTGGTGCACGAACTCGATGGGATCCTCGATGGTGATGATGTGATCCTTGCGGGTCTTGTTGATGTGGTCGACCAAGGCCGCCAGGGTGGTCGACTTGCCCGACCCCGTAGGCCCTGTGACCAGGACCAGCCCCTTGGTGAGGTTGCAAAGCTTCAGCAATTGATCTGGTAAGCCGAGTTGCTGGGTCGATAGAATGTCCACCGGAATCTGCCTGAAAACCGCGCCGCAACCCTTGCGGTCGTTGAAGTAGTTGCAGCGAAAGCGTGCCAAGTCGGGAATCTCGTAGGCGAAATCCGTGTCGAAATCTTCGGCGAATTCGATGCGGTTGCGTTCCGGAATTATTTCCATCAACACGGCGTGCAACTCATTGCTCGAAAACGGCGGCTCCTGCATGGCGGCCATTTCGCCGTCCTTGCGCAGAAACGGAGGCACACCTGTACTGAGGTGCAGGTCGCTGGCCCCCTCGTTGATCATGGTGGTCAAAAGTTTGACGATACGACCGGACTGGGGGGCGGTCAGGGTGCGCACCTCGTTGGCGGCGTCATCCGGCGCTGCGGGAGTCGGCGGCGGCGTGGGCTCCGGAGGCGCACTCACCGGCGCAGCGTCAACGGCCCCACTCGTCGACGCGGGCGTTATCTGAAGTGAGAGGACGCCGTCGGTACGGATCTTTTTGACCGTGACCGGCGCCGCCGCACCGTTGTAAGAGATCGTCTCCGGATTCTCTGAGCTCACGCTGGCGGCAGGCTGGGCCAACGTCCCGGTGAGAAAAGCCGACAGGGCTGCCTCGGTAACCAGCGTCGACGACAGGGCCTGGATCTTACCCTCCACCCTCATGATCGGCTGCTTGCCGTCCATGAGCAGAAGCCCGTTGCTGCCCTGTTCGAGCATGGTTCCAATACACTGGCTGATGAGATCCATGGGGCAACTCGCCTCTATTCTAAGTCAGGGGCACCAGGTGGTTCAGCAGATCCCGGTTGACGATCCAGGGTCCTTCATCGGTTTCGAAAACGAAAAATGTCTGACCGTAGTTGACGAGGTCGGCGAGGCGACGTCGGTGCGGTTCCATGTCTCCGGTGTAGGCACGGCCCTCGAGCGTGAATCCGGCGAAGGCCATTTTCGCCTCTTGCCAGCAAGCCTCATCACTGTCCTGCGTTCGTGGCCATTGGTCGCTATCAGGACAACTGGGGCGCAAACCCACGATCCGGGATTTCTGAATCAGCATCACCGGCGTCTCGTCATCCTGAGAAAAAGGGACGAACTGCTTGCCGGGATGATTGAGCACGTCGAGCAGGGTCTCCTGGCCATAGTGATTTTGAGCGTAGTCGGCTAGATAAAAGTGACCGCGGATTTCCTGCCAGTCAGCCATCAGGGCGAAGACTTCGGTCGACAGACCTTTTTCGACCTGCAATTTGCTACTCATGGGCATCGCTCCAGATGCGGCCTGCCTCCGGGAAATCTTCCCCGGAGCGACCATGCCAGTGACGTCAAACGTAAGTTTGGTTTCGGCAAAAATCGCTGTGGATTAAGGAATTATGCAAGAGGCGGGACGGGACAGATGGGTATGTCTGGTGCAAGCAATTGTTTCAAGGCGTTCACCGCCAACTACCATGTTTCGATGCGATACGACCAAGTTTCACTACCATCTGAGGATTTGTACAAAAACCGGCCATCGCTGAATATCTTTATCTGATCCCCGTTGCAACTCGACAAAAGGATGTACTCCGAAGTTTCTTCAGCAACAGAATCGTAGATTACTCCTTCAACGATATTGCAAACACCTGGACTAAATTGGCTCATGTCTATCTCGAGTGGTGCTTCAACAACACCCCCATTTTCGCTTTCGGTGTACATTGAGTAATCATCCTTGATTTGCATTTCCGAACTGGCCGTTTTCCGAATTCTAAGGTTTTGATGGCGAGCAATGCCCTTGTCCGTATATCGAACACGAGAGCTCCCGCAGTATACCTGTGCTTTCGCTCCTTCGCCGGAACCCCAAACCACAAAGTAGTGAGTGTCGGTCCAGACTGAGTATCCTCCCCCCGATGACAGCCATACGCCACGCTTCCATTCTCGGAGTTTACTTGCTGTCGATGGCTGCGAAAAACATAGATTGGCAAAACATACTGTTAACGCAAAAATGGCTACTAACCGGACCCTGTGCATTTGATCCCCCTGTCTTTAACGTTGGCTTCACCTGCGACCGCGAGCCGCGTAGCGGCTAGGGCGGCCGGCTTGCCCTGCAAGCCGGATGACCGGCGCGGTTGTCAGGTGCAAGCTCTCGTTAGATTGCCACGCCGACAACTGCCCCCAAGTCAGGTCATTTAAAAATTCCACAATACTTCAAACGCACAATCCGAATTCATGACAGATCCGTATTATGCTCTTTGTAGTATTCGCCTACCTGCTTAATAACCTCTGGAGCCTTAGCCTGAAGGCCAGGGCTTCGGACCAATAAGCACATTGGCGTATTTTTGCCGTACTCCGCTTGGTAGAAAGCAAGTTTACCAGGGACAAACGAAACGATAGTCCCTTCACAACCACCCGCTTCTCCTGCACCTACAGTCACTCCATCCGTAGTGCTGTCCCCAGAGATGCAATAGCCGCTCTCAACCCGGGTAAGACGCCGAAGGACTTTAGCCACCCGTTTGGGAGTGTGAATATTGTCGGGCAACCAATAGATGTAGCGTTTATCGAGTTTTGAGGCCAATACATGCCACAAGTCCTCACGAGGCAGACCTTTTTTGGCAAGGCACCTTTCGCGGTATGCCTTAACAAGAAAAGCCCGGACAAAGGAATCTTCGTGTGGATCCAAAACTCTCCCCTGCCTATCTAACGTTATTTAGGAAGACCTATGATATCAGATAGTACAGCAATTGATTGGATAAAACCAAAATACCCCAAATGTCAATCGCATTGCAGCGATATCAGATATCCCCGCAAAAAAGCCCCCGGGGGGTCTTTTTTATCCCTGGGGAAGGAGAGGCCCTACTCGGCCAGGACCAGCTTCGTTACCGCCGGACCCCCCACGGTTTTCAATCGTGCGAAATAGACGCCGCTGGGTACCTGGCGACCGGCCGTGTCCCGGCCGTTCCAGTCGATCTCACGCCGACCCACCGACAGGTCGCCCTCGAACACCCGCCGGATGTGCCGGCCGCGCACATCGTAGACATCCAGCGTGGCGCTCCCGGCGACCGGAGCGTCCATCGCCAAGGTAACTTTGGGGTTGAAAGGGTTGGGCCAGGCCGTCAGAGCTGCCTTCACGGGAGAAGCTCCCGACCCTGGCACATCGGCCGGCTCATATGGCCGCGCCATCCAGACCTGCTGGGGCTGGGGCACACCCTCGATGGTGTCCCGCCGCGTCCAGGCCAGGACCACTTCGTTGTTCAACGAGACATCCAGGTCGAGCCCTCGCTGCAGCTGGCCGCCGTCCTGACCCTCCAGGAAATCGCCGGCGTCAAACCAGCCGCCTTCGGTCTTGACCCAGTACTCCAGGGTATGGTTGAGGGGATCCAGCATGGCCCCCGAGCCGATCTGCATCCAGAAGGCGTGGATCCGACCCGTGGGATCGGCGAGGTTGGTGGCCAGGCGGGGCGAGAAGGGCCAGTCCATGTCGTATAGATCGACCGTCATGTTCTCCTGGGGGGCCCAGCCGCCGCCAAGTTCATGGCCGAGGTAGTGGATGGATCCGCAGGGGCAGGTCGGCTGCGGGCCCAGGCCCAGCACGTTCATGTTGACGCCGTAGGAGGTCACCACGTCGAAGGAACCGCCGATGGGCGAGGGCGCCGATCCCCCGTCCCCCGGCACGATCACGGGGTCGGTCCAGCCCGCCGCCAGGTCCTTGGTGACGTACACCAGGTCATAGTTCCCGAAGGCCTGGGTAAGGTAGAAGATCCTCGGCCAGGGCCCGGCCGGGCCGACACCCCAGGTCATCTGCGGCAAGGGCATCAGGCTGGGTTCCTCCGCCACGATCTCCAACGGGGACCAGCCGCTCCCGGCCCCTTTGCCCGTATAACGCACCTGGTAGTCCCCGAACGGTGGGTTGGTGGAGGTCATGACGGTCATGAACACGTAGGGACCCGCCGCGTCGGAGGCCACACCCCACAGGTCGAGGCCCATCAGCGCGCCACCGGGATCGACCATTGCGAAATTCTCCAGATCCCAGACGCCGTTCAGGTCGGACTCGTACACCAGGATCATGTCGCCGCTGGGGACGGCGGCCACGAATCCCTCGCGGGTCCAGCAGATCTGCGGGACGCCGCCCGAATTGAAGAGGACCGGTTCGGGCCACAACTCGTCGGTCGCCGGGCTGGTGGGCACCTGCTGAACCATGGCAAAACTCATGAGGATCACCCCGCCCTCGGCCTGGTACCCGATCATGGTCAGCCCGTCGGGAGACGTGGCCACGGTCGGGCCGTTACAGTCCGCCTCGTGGGTCGTGACCTGTTCGATTTCGAAGGAAGCGAAGACCGGTGCGGCAAAAAGGAAGGCGAGCAGGGCGGCGATCAGGACGGAGCGATTCATGGTATCCCCCTTGGCTGACGAGTTGGCGTTTCGTCACCCTTAATGATACCAAAAGGGAGCGCTCAGGGAAACCCTACCCGGCGCACCAGATCCTTGAACCGCGGGTCCTCCGCATAGTCGCCCGGGTAGATGTCGGGAGTCATCTTCAGAAACACCATGTTGGTCGACTGGTCTTCGAAAGACTTCTCGAAATTGGCGATGGCCCCCTCGTTATCCCCGAGTCCGATCTGGATGATGGCCAGGAGGGACGGATCCACGTATTCCTCCCGGCTCTCAAGGTCGGCCAAACCGGCTCGGGCCTTGGCGGTTTCCCCGCACAGGGCGTAGGTGTAGTCCAGCCAGCTTCGCGTGGAGGGCGTCCCGCTTCCGGCCAGCAGATCCTCCGCGACCGCCGCCGACTCGAGCGCCTCGGTGCAGCGACCCATGTGGGCGTAGGTCTTGCCCAGCTTGATGTGGCCCCAGACCCAGTTGGGGTTCAAATCGAGGGCCCGCTTGAACTGGGCCGCCGCCTTGTCGTACTCCTTCATGGCCATGTAGGTGAAGCCGAGGTCGTGCGCGGTGACATGGGACAGGGGGTCCAACTCTTCGGCCCGGGAATGGAGTTCCACCGCCTTGTCGTAGTTCGTGGTGAAGATGCAGAAGTCGCCGTAGGTCATGACCGGCGGCACGGTGCCGTCGCTCCGTTCGTAACCCCGGCGTAAGTCGGCCTCGGCCCCGGCCCAATCCCAGTTGAAGTACATCTTAATCAAGCCCGACGCGGTGGAAGCTTCGGGCAGGTCCGGGTCCAACTCCATGGCTTTGCGCGCCGCCTCGGTGGCCAGGCCGAAGGTCGGCTCCCTCTCGGACCCCCTCAGGAAAAGCTGCCGGGAATAGGTGTGGGCCAGTCCCGCCCAGGCCAGGGCGAAGTCCTGATCCAACGCGATGGCCTGCTGGAAGGAATCAATGGCGCTGTCCATCTCCCGCCTCGTGCCCGTCGTGAAGTACATTCCCTTCAGGTAGAGGCGGTAGGCTTCCGGATTGGCGGCGGAGCGGCGTTCCAGCAGTTCATCGCCCCCGGCCAGTTCCAACTGCAGGGTTTTAGCGATGGTCCCGGTGATGTCGTTGGAGATGGACTGGACTTCCCCTACCGGCCGGGTGTACCGCTCCCCCCACAGCTGGCGGCTGTCCTTGGCGGCCACAAGTTCGGTGCTGATGTCGAGATCGTCCCCGTGACGAACCACCCGGCCGAACAGGAGGGCGTCAACGTTCAGGCGGCTGCCAACCGCCGCGTGGTCGATCTCCTGGCCCTTCAGCGAAAAAGCGGAAATCCTGGAGATCACCTTGAGGTCGGGAACCTGGGCCAGCGTGTTGATGAGACTCTCGGTCACCCCGTCGCACAGGTACTCCACCTCCTCGTCCCCGGTGGTGTTTTCGAAGGGGATCACCACGAGGGAATCGATCTCTGCACCCGCGCGCGGAGCCAGGAAATAGACCGCCGCCACGGCCGCAACCGCAACCGACGCCAGGATGCCGGCCAGCAGGCCCCGTCGCCGGGGAGGTTTCCCGCCGAGGTCGATCTGCGATGACGTCATCGTCCCCGACTGGTTGGTTCTTTGAAGACTGCGGAGATCCACCAGCAGACCGCGGGGAGTCTGATACCGGTGGTCGGGTTCCTTTTCCAAACACTTGAGGATGATCCGCTCGAGCTCGGGCGAAACTTCGTAATTGAACCGGGCCAGGGCCTCGGGTTCGCGGTGGGTGATGGCATGGATGATTCCCAGAAGGCCGTCGCTGTCGAAAGCCTTCCGGCCCGCCACCATCTCGTATAGCACCGTGCCCAGACTGAACAGGTCGCTGCGGGTGTCGATCTTGCTGCCCTGGGCCTGTTCCGGGCTCATGTAATGGGCTGTTCCGAGTACGGCGCCTTCGGCGGTCTGGGACAAAGATGCGGTATGGTCGCCCGATTCGGATTCCAGAGGTTGCATCAACTTGGCCAACCCGAAATCCAGGACCTTCACTTCACCCCGCCCGGTCAGGGCGATGTTGGCGGGTTTGATGTCCCGGTGAACGATGCCCTTGCCCCGCGCCTCTTCCAGGGCGTCGGCCACCTGAACAGCGATGTCGAGGATTTCGTCCTGCTCGAGGGAAGACTCGGACAGCTTCTCGCTGAGGTCGGCGCCCTCCACGTATTCCATGGCGATGAAGTGGGTGCCGTCCTGTTCACCGACATCATATATGTGGGCAATGTTGGGGTGACTCAGGGCCGAGGCGGCGCGTGCCTCACGCGCAAACCGACTGCGGCGACCGGGGTCCGCGGCCACTTCGGCCGGCAGGATCTTGATGGCCACCCTGCGCCCCAGCCGCAGATCTTCGGCCAGAAAGACCTCGCCCATGCCCCCCGCGCCGATCTTCTCGCGGATTTCAAAATGGCCGAGCTTGTCTCCAGCCTGCATGATGGCGCGCCTTTTCGTGGAGGGTTCCCGCTAGTCCCTTACGGCAGCAGGTCTGGTGAGCAAAAGGAGATGGGCGGCCGTCCAGCTGAAATGCCGGACGTTCTGCCCCGCTCCCGTCACAGAATAGTGGTTCTCCCCCAGAAACGCACCCGGAGTGGCCGCGCCAGCCGCAAGTACATGATCTTCTTCCAGCACCTGACGCCCATCGTCTGGACCTCGGTTGCCGACAGCGGGGTCCGGAGGGCCGCACCAGGACGGGCCTCCGGGCGCCCCGTAAAATACCGAAAAAAGTCTGTGGCTGATCACCCCCAAATGGTATATCTACCATCCACTCTCAGCTCAGAGGCGGAGAGTCTTGGAAGCCAATTACGGCTGACTGATCTTCAACCCCTTTATGGGAGGTTGGACATGAAAACGAATTGTTTCAAACTGAGCGGATTGTTCCTGACACTGGTATTGTTTTCGATATTGGCCGCCACGTCCATGGGACAGGACCTGCGTTCTTCGTTGTTTGCCGAAGCCGATGAACTTATTTCCCTGGGTCAGGAGTCCCGCGCAGACGTCCTGGCGCCCAAGAGCTGGGGCAAGGGCATGGAACGCTTCATGGCGGCCGAGCAAAAACTCTCCCAAGGCAAGAACCTTGATGATATCCGCAAGGACCTCACCCAGGCTGTCGCCAGCTTCCAGGATGCCATCAAGGCCACCGACCTGGCCATGGTCACTCTCGCCCAGCCCCTGAAGGCGCGTGACGATGCCGCCATGGTGGACGCTGCCAATACAGCCTCGGACCTTTGGGCCCAGGGCGAGGCCAAGTTCGCCGAGGCCGGCCGCAAGCTCGAGGAAGGCAACGTCAATGACTCACGCAAGAAGGGCTCGGAGGCCGAGGCTCTCTTTCGGGACGCCGAATTGTCCGCCATCAAGACCTCGTTCTTCGAAGAGACCCGCCAGCTCCTGGCCCAGGCCCAGAAGGAGAAGGTAGAGAAGACCGCCCCGGTGACCCTGGACCGGGCCGCCGCGCTGCTGGCCGAAGCCGAAAAGGCGCTCAATGAGAACCGGTACGATACCGACCGCCCCCGCTCCTTGGCCATGGAGGCCAAGTACGAAGCGCGGCATGCCTTGCACCTGGCGAAGATGGTCAAGATGATCGACGAGAAGGTCATGACCCGCGAAGAACTCATCCTCGAAGCGGAGAAGCCGCTGGCCCGCATCGCCGGTACCTTGGACCTCCGCGTGGGATTCGATGAAGGCTTCGCCAAGCCGACCCAGGCCATCGTGGACGCGGTCGACGCTCTTGAGATGGATCAGAACCAGCTGGCGAGCAATCTGCAGGACCGCGACGACACGGTTGCCGGTCTGACCGAACAGGTGAGCCAGCTGGAAGCCAAGCTGGGCGGCGCCTCGGAGGCCCAGGAGGTTCTCAAGGCCCAGATCGAGGCCCAGGAAGTTGCCCGTCGCCGTTTCGCCCAGGTGGAGCAGCAGTTCACCCGCGAGGAAGCCCGGGTTCTGCGTGAGGGTGGAAAGGTGGTCATTCGCCTGGTGGGGATGAACTTCTCCTCGGGCCAGTCCGAAATCCGGCCCGATCATTTTGCCCTCTTGACGAAGGTCAAACAGGCCATCGCGCTGTATCCCGACGCGAAGATCACCATCGAGGGCTACACCGACGCCTACGGTACGGACGAGGCCAACCTCAAGCTGTCGCAGAAACGAGCCGACGCGGTGGCCCAGTACCTGCTGGCCAACTCCAACCTGATGGGCGGCAACCTCCAGGCCGTCGGATTCGGGGAGGCGCATCCTATCGCCAACAACGAAACCAAGGAAGGACGGGAGAAGAACCGTCGTATCGATGTCGTCATTGACCCGGCGAAGTAATTCCGCTCTCCGACCGGCCCCCACCCGGGGGCCGGTCGCCACCAAGAAACCTACCGAAAAATGCCCCTCGGGAACCCCATCTCCACCTTGACAGAGCTGGCCCCCTGGGGCATACTTTGATCGGTTACCGTACAAAGCGTTGAATCCAGTTGGTATTGCCCTAGGTCGGGTCCGATCCCCTTAATTCCTCGCGGAGGCCCCAAGTGAAACTGACCACACGCCACCTGTTCGCCCTGGCGACGATTTGCCTTCTGATCCTCGTGACGGGTTGCAGCGACCGGGATCCCTCGAGCCTGCCGGTGGGGCGCGCGGACATCGACCCCATGGTCTTCGACGAAGAGTACGATCCCATCAACGTTCTCTACGGCGCCGACGCCTACTTCCAGCCATTTTCCGGCACCTACGCCCAATCCCTGAAGGTGGATTCCCTCTTTGCCTCCAACGGGAGCCTGTCCATCAAGGTAACCGTGCCGCCGGACGGGTCGCCACTGGGCGCCTATGCCGGAGGGGTTCTGACCGCGGTGGCGAGCCGGGACTTCGCCGATTTCAACGCGCTGACCTTCAAGGCGCGCACCGATTCCCTTTCCAGCATTACGTTGAACACCGTCGGGTTCGGCAACGACAACACGGGAAATTCCCTGTTCGAGGCGGGCCGGTCGAACATCAACATCGGTCCGGAATGGACAAAGGTTGTCATTCCCATCCCCGCACCTTCCAAGATCGTTTCCGAGAGAGGGCTGTTCACCTTCGCCGAAGGCTGGGAGGCGCCCCACGTCCTTGGTTATGACATCTGGTTCGACGAGATCCAGTTCGCCCAGGTCAGCAACATCACCAATCCGCGGCCCCGCATGCCCTCGGGATCCATCCAGTCCTTCATAGGCACCACGGTAAGCCTCGAGGGGACCATGACCATCTTCGAGGTGGACGGGGCTTTTGTCTTCGTCAACCATTCGCCCAACTATTTCGACTTCCTTTCCTCGGACCCCGCCGTGGCCGTGGTGAACGAGAGCGAAGTCACCATCGTCGGCGAAGGCACGGCGGCCATCACCGGGAAACTGGAGGGCCTCGACGCCGCCGGTTCGGTCGGCCTGAGGGGATTCCTCCCGCCGGCCACCGCCGCGGTTCCTCCCTCCCTTCCCGGAAGCGACGTGATCTCGATGTTCAGCGACGTCTACAGCGACGTCCCGGTGGACACCTGGAACACCAACTGGAGCCCTACCCAGCTCCAGGACTATGTGATCGCCGGCGACAACACGAAGATGTATTCCAACCTGACCTTCGTGGGTATCGAGTTCCTGAACCCGACCATCGACGCCTCGGCCATGACCCACTTTCACCTTGACCTCTACGCACCAGTGGGAACAAACTTCAGGGTCAAGTTTGTGGCTTTCCCTCCGGAATTTCCTGACGGCGTGGAGACCGCGGACCTGACCTTCGACTCCGCGACCACGCCTCCTTTCACCTCTGGCGCGTGGGTTCCGCTCGAAATCCCCCTGGCGGATTTCATCATTCCCGAAGGCTGGGACTGGTCCCATGTCGGGCAGCTCGTGTTGAGCACCGCCAACTCCCAGCTGGTGTTGGTGGATAATGTCTACTGGCATAAATAGTATGGGTCGATTGGATATCCGTTTTTCTTGGGAGCTGGCTGGATGCAGAACGACAATTTGACCTGGAAGGGATTGCGGAGAACCGATCCCGACCGTCCGCGCCCCCTGGCCGACGCCGTATTGAGGCTGATCTGGGAAGAACACCATATTTCCCGCGCGGAAATCGCGCGACGAGCTGGACTTTCCCGCTCCACGGTTTCCGAGGTGGTCGGCGAGATCCTGCCCATGGGCCTGATCGCCGAGGTCGGCGAAGGCCCCTCCGGCGGCGGCCGTCGGCCCATCGTCATCGAATTCCAGGACGATGCCTGTGTCATTCTGGGTGTGGAGATGAGCGCTACCCACGTGGCGGTCGCGTTGACCAACCTGCGCGGCAAGGTCCTGTCCTGGACGACCCGGGACCATCCCGTACGCTCCGATCCACCGGGAACCCGCCAGATAATCACCGAACTCTGCGGTCATTGTCTCGCCTCCCCCGCGGCCGCCGGCCGGCCCCTGGTCGGGATCGGCGTCGCGTTGCCCTGCCCGGTGGACCCCTCCCATGACGAGGGCCTGTCCACCGTCGTGCTCCCCGCCTGGGAAGGACGGTTGGGCCTGGAGGATCTCAGCGAAAAATACGGAGTACCCCTTCTTTTCGACAACGACGCCAACCTCGGCGCCCTGGGCGAACACTGGTGGGGTGTCGGCCGCGACGTCGACAACCTCGCCTACATCAAGGTGGCCACCGGAATCGGTTCTGGGCACATCATCGGTGGGGAAATATACCGTGGCGCCACCGGGGTCGCCGGCGAGATCGGCCACATCGCCATCGACCCCCACGGGAAACGCTGCATCTGCGGCCTGCGGGGCTGCCTGGTCACCATGGCGGGCGGACACGCCCTCGAAACCCGCGCCGCCGAACTGGTGCCCGACTTCCCCGACAGTGAACTGGCCGGAAAAAAATTCACCGTCCATGACATCGAAAGCGCGGCCCTGGCCGGGGACCCCCTCGCGCTGCAGGTGATCCGGGAGGCGGCCGAGCACCTGGGCACCGCCGTGGCCGGACTGCTGAACCTCATGAACCCGGCGGCCGTGGTCCTGGGCGGCGACCTCTCCCGCCTCGGCGAACTGGTGCTTGCGCCCCTGCGTGAGAGAGTCCGCAGCCGCACCCTCGTCAGCTCGGTGGCGGCGGCCGAGATCCTGGCCAGCAAGCTCGGCCTCCAATCGGTGGCCGTCGGTGCGGCCACCCTGGTCCTGAAAACCGCGCTCGCGGACTCCCGGCTCTTTCCCGCCATCGCCAATTCTGTCAATACCTCGTCCGTCCATGCCTCGACCGAGGATTCCGCCTCATGAAATCCGGATTGAACCTGCTGGCGGCCCTGCTGATTCTGGCCGCCATCGGTGGCTGCAGCCAAGAGGAAAAAATCCCGGAGTACGGGCTCATCTGGCAGGATGAATTCGAGGGTCCAGCCGGGCAGTTGCCCGATCCTGAAAAATGGGTGTTCGACATCGGCACCGACTGGGGCAACAAGCAGCTCGAGTTCGACACTGACCGGGCGGAAAACGTCAGCCTGGACGGGAAGGGAAACCTCACCATAACCGCACGCGAGGAGGAGTTCAACGGGCAGCCCTATACTTCCGGCCGCATCAAGACCAAGGGACTGTTCGAGCAGACGCATGGTCGTTTCGAAGCGCGCATCAAGGTGCCGGTCGGCCAGGGGATCTGGCCCGCGTTCTGGCTGCTGGGTGGTAACATCGACGAGGTGGGCTGGCCGAAGTGCGGCGAGATCGACATCATGGAATACCGAGGACACGAACCCCGCGTTCTTTTCGGCAGCATCCATGGCTCCGGCCATGCCGGGGACGACGCCGTTACCAAGAGGCTCGTCCTGGAAAAGGGAGAATTTCCCCAGGCTTTCCACCTGTTCGCCGTGGAATGGAACGAGGATTCCCTCACCTGGTTCCTCGACGGCCGGGCCTACCAAACCGTCACCCCGGCCGACCTGCCGGACGGCGCCACCTGGGTCTACGACCACCCGTTCTTCATCATCTTGAACGTCGCTGTCGGCGGCCACTGGGCCGGCGCACCGGATGCGGAAACCGTATTCCCCCAGGCCCTGCTCGTGGATTACGTCAGGGTTTACGGAATCGTTCCCTGATCCCTGAATCAAAAAAGGCCCGGTCTCTATGACCGGGCCTTTTTTTGTCCTGCCTGGAAGCCTAGATGACCAGGTGCAGGTAGGTCCTGATCTCCCACTCCCGGCCATCAGGCAAGCCCTCGGGATAGAGTTCGAACTCTTCGGGCTCGGGCACCCCTTCGGGCGTGTAGCGGTTGGAGTACCGGTCCAGGGTCCGGTAGGTCCCCCGCACGCCGAACTTGGTCTGCGGGAAGCTGAACCACTGGGGCTTGCCCAGGTTGAACGAGATGTCCGCCATCAGCTGCAGGGGGAAGGTCAGGTTGTGGTCGCGATGGTAGTCATAGGGACCCCAGTCATTGACCTTGACGTGGCTGGCCAGGGCGATGGCGGGCCAGGCGATCCGGCTGTCCACGCCGAAGCGTTTAATCAGGCGTTCGTTGTCGCCGTTGGGTTCGACATCACCGAAGTAGATGTGGCTGATCATGCGCGTGTTCTGGCCGAAACGGTTGACGATCCGGCATTTAACCTCCCACAGATCCCGGGCCGGTGTGGACCCGGGAAAGGCAAACACGTCCTCGGTGTCGGAAATGAACAGGCCCGCGTCGGCAGTGGTGTGATGCCGCTTATAGATGAAGCTGAGGCTGGCCGCCAGATTGGCGCCCTCCCGGATGTCGTTGTCCCAGGCCCACATCCAGGTGGCGGGTTCGGGATCGTAGGCGATCATGATCTCGCCCGCCGTCGTTTCGCGATTGTGGCGCACGGCGAAGGGATCATCGATCCGGTTGCGGGGACGGCCCGCGGTGCCCGCCAGCTGGTCCGAATGGGGCATGGGCCCGACGACGGGCTTCTGCCACAGGAAGTTCGGCCCGATCTGCCAGGTGCCCAGCGAATAGGCTACCCCGGTGATGCCGTTGATCTGGTTGCCCATCCCGCTGTCCTTCAATCCCCACCCGGTGAAGGTGGGAATCGCCGTCGGTCCCGCCTCGGCGACCAGTCCCATGTAGGCGCCCTGTCCGTACCAGTTCCAGCGCCCCTTCTGATAGGTCAGCTTGCCCTTGAAACCGAAGGTATCCTCCGCTTTGACCACATCCTCCCGGACATCCCCGGGCGCGATGGGATTGCCTGAATTCACGAGGTCTTCATCGATCAGCTGGAAGGTTTCGTCCTCGCGAGGCTGTCCCGACCAGATGGCCCCGCCTTCGAAATCGAACGGGCCCAGCTTCGTGGCCATCGCCAGGGACGCCTTGCGGGTGGAGCGCTCGGGAATGGCGATCGAGCTGGTCAGGGACGTCTGCTGGGCGAAGTCCTCCTGGAACATCCCGGTCCAGTCGATGCCCCCGATGTTTCGCTGGTACTTGACGAAGACCGCCGGGTTCGCCCCCCACCAGAGCTGGGGCCCGAAGGCCAGCTTCAGGCCCTCAAGCGACTTCTTGCCGGCAACTTCCGCGCCGATCGGCGCCATGCCGTTGTAGATGTCGACATTTTCCCCGTAGAAGGCGTCCCGGTAGAGGCCGAAGAAGTCACCCTCGTACTGCCAGTGCAGGTGGCCCACCCGGTAGAATCCCTGCAGGCTGAACCAGCGGTCGTCCCAGGAGATCTCAGCCTGGTAGACCTTCACCCGCTCGAGGGATTCGAGTTCGACAAGGTCGCCGTTGTTGTCCTTGATCGTACGGGACCGGCCGCGGTTCTCGTAGAAGATCTCATCGATGGGATTCTTCGGAACCCGTCCCAGCACGTTGAGAGACATTCGCCCGCGCACTGCCTCGTTGGGCTTGGCTTCGATGTCGGCGAAGAACGACTGCCCGTGGTCGAAGCCCAGGAACGAGGGATATCCTTCCTGCGGCTCCTCGATGGGCGGCGTGGAAATGTTCTTGCCGCCGGTGCTGTAGGTTTCGAACTCCATGCGCAAGCTCGACACACGCACCTTGCTCAGGGTTTCGGACTTCAGCTGCGCGGCGTCCCCCCGGGCGGCCAGGACCGCCCCCATCGGGGTGATGGCCCCGAAGTGTTCCCGAATGGCGTCGAGGTCCGTGGTCGGCGCGTAGGGATCGAGCCGGTAAGCGTCGCGCAAGGCGTAGTAGGCCGCCCTCGGGTAGACCTCATAGATTCCACGGGGATCGTTGAATCCCTTGGCGCAGATGCCCCACCACTCCTCGTTCATGTTGTTGTCGCCCTCGCGATAGTCTACCGGGTAGCCGGAGTTTGGCCACGAGGCGTTGGTGTCGTGAGTGCTCAGATTGGCGTCCTGCTTGTATTTCCACCAGCCGTCGCTCCACTGGAACGTCATGCCGCCGATGGCGTTGCCCACACGGCCCTTGCCCGCCGACTGCTCGTAGATTTCCTGCCACTGTTTCAGCAGGAAGTAGGCCTGGGTCTCCTGGTCCTCCTGCATGGTGACGGCGTTGAAGGCATCGGCGCCGAACTCGGTGAACAGGGCCGGGATGCCCAGCTTCTCGTCGATTTCCTTGAAAAAATCCCGTGCGGAAGTGCCGCGGTACACGTTCGAGCCGAGGATGTCAAGATTCGGGCACTCCTCGGCGATCAGTTCGATGTACTGCAGGTCACCGTTGGCGATCGCCACCGGGCGGAAGCTGTCCAATTCCTTGATCAGGTCGATCATCTCGCCGTACAGCGAGTAGAGGTAGCGGGCCTTGGCCGCGTTCCGCTCACCCTCGGGCAGGGCCTCGATCTCGAACGACGACCACGACAGGCCATAGTTGTTCTCGTTGCCGAGCAGCCACATCAGCACGCCGGGAGTGCCCCGGAACTCCTCGATCATGGCGGTGATTTCCTTCTTCACCTGCTGGCGCACCTTGGGGTCGCTGTAGTCCGTGTTCGGGTACCACACCCCGTCGATGGTCAGCCCGTACCGGGCCAGTGGATGGTTGATGACCGTCCAGATCCCGTAGGTCTCGTACACGTACTGCACCCACCGCGCCGGCATGCCGATGTAGTGGCGAATAACGTTGACGCCCATCGCCTTGAGCAGCGACATCTCCTTGGCCAGGGCGGCTTTGATGAAGTCGTCCGACTTGTCAAAGAAGGCGTAGGTATAATTCTCGCCGATGGGCATGTAGCCCCAGTTCATTCCCAAGACCATGAAATCCTGACCATCAACCTGGAGACGCGAACCGCTCTCGTCGTTAACCACCTTGATTTCGGGCATGTCTGCGGCGGCCGACTGGGCCACGGCAACACCGGGGCATACGGCCAACAGCAGGCAAAAAATCAGGGCGAACCGACCGGAAGAGTTGAGGCAGCCGTTAGCGATCGAATGCACGGGATTCTCCTTGGGTTGGTGGCTGGAAGGCATCGTCGACGGCGTTGGCGGCCATGACCTCGCGATACCAGAAGGCGCTGTCCTTGGGAATTCTTTGCCGGGTTTCGGAATCGATGCCGTACAGGCCGAACTTCTTGGAATAACCGAAACCCCATTCGAAATTATCCATCAGTGACCAGACGAAATAACCCGCGAGAGGGACACCTTCGGCCATGGCGCGACGGGCGGCCAGGAAATGATCACGAAGGTAGGTGACTCGCTTCGGGTCGGCGATGCGGCCTGCCGCGTCCGTCGGGTAGTCGTAGGCCGCGCCGCTTTCGGCGATGAATATCTGGGGCGGCCCGTACTCCCGATGGACCCTCATCAGGCTGTCGTACATCCCTTCGGGATAGACCTCCCACCCCATGTCGGTCGATTTTTCGGCGGGCGCAGTCACCGCCTGGGGCTTGCCGTCGGGGCCCGCTTTCATGACGTTCCGGCTGTAGTAGTTCAACCCCAGAAAATCCACGG
>RCNG010000098.1_pt1 | contig 32617 bp, 30 predicted proteins | sample 2041371 | NCBI WGS metagenome assembly RCNG01 (sample SAMN09708227, study PRJNA481090) | Marine sediment metagenome, whole genome shotgun sequencing project. | biome: marine sediment; feature: ocean; material: sediment; isolation source: Sewage treatment plant 1 marine sediment (STP1) ... | reverse complement strand
TGTCATCCGGGATCATCCCGTCCGGACGGGGGGACTCTGGTGGAAGAAGGTTTGGCTTCACCTGCAGGGATGGGAAATCGACCAGCTGACCCCCCTGGCCCGCTGGCGCCAGGCTGCTCCGGCCTTGACCTGGCTGGTGGTGCCCTACGCTTTGCTGGTGGTTCTGGGAGCGGCGGGTCTGGTCGGGACGTGGTCCCGGACCAGCGTGCGCCGGTGGGGGGCGGTGCTGGCGGTTCTGGTGGCGGGGCAGAGCGTCTTTTTTGTGGTGTCCCGTTACCGGCTGGTCCTGGTTCCGATCCTGTGCCTGCTGGCGGTGGTCGGTCTGCGGGAGATTCTGCGCCGTAGTCGGCCGGCAATGGTGGCCGCGTGCCTGGCCGCGCTGGTGGTGATCCCCTGGGGACTAGCCTCAACGCGTGACATGTGGCGGAGCCAGGCGGTGGCCAACGAAGCGCTCCGCTGGGCGGAGATCGCCACGGCCACCGATGGGGCCGAAGCCCGGCAAAATGCCGAAAGTCTCTACCGGGAATCAGTGGCGAGTCGGCCCGCCGGCCCGGCTCCCTGGCTGGGGCTGGCGGCCCTGCTGGTGCAACGGGGGGACATCGAGGAAGCCACGCATATCCTGGAGGAGGGCGCGGCAGCAGCGGTCCGGAACCTGGAGATCAACCGGTCTCTTCTGGCCCTGCTGCTGGAGCAGGGCCGCCAACCGGAAGCTCTGGATCTGACGGCCCGGATCCTGGCCGACCATCCCCGCGACGCGGACACCCTGCACAACCGGGCCGTGCTGCTGGCGGAAAACAACCGGGCCGACGAGGCCAAGGCAGTCTCCCTGGCCCTGATCGACGCCCATCCCTCGGATGTGCGGGGGTACATCGACCTGGGGGTGATCCTGGCCCGGTCCGGGCGCCGGGACGAAGCCCGGGTTGTGTTCCAGCAGGGATTGAAGGTCCTGCCGGACCATCCCCAGTTGCAGCAGAATCTCGAGCTGCTGGACCGGTGACCCGCCGAACATCCCGCGATTTTTTACCGCTGGTTTTCCCCCTCCGCTTCGTTAGGTGATTTGAACGAGGTCCTGAACACCCAATCATGGTCCGGGCCCGAAGGCCCCAACGGAGGAAAAGACGATGTTCGCACGAATTCAAAGCCCAAGGAAAACCGCCTTGTACCTGACCCTGAGCGTACTGGTCCTGGCCTTTGCGGCCGCCGCCCTGGCGCAGGGACCGCAGAACCGTTTCGGACAAGGCCGGGGCCGGCAGGGTGAGCCCGGCCTGAGGTTGGAGATGTTGGCCGAAAAGCTGGAGCTGACGGAGGAACAGGTGGCGGCCATCGAAAAGATCCAGGAGACGGGCCGGGAGAAAGGCACCGAGCTCCGCAAGGACATGATGCGATTGCGGAACGAACTCGAGGGTGAGATGCTGAAGGACGAACCTTCGGAAAAGACCGCCCTGCAACTTGTGGAAAAAATCGGCGGACTGCGGACCGAGATGCAGGCAGGCCGGATGCAGGTCCGGTTGGAAGTACGTGGGCTGTTGACACCCGAGCAGCGTGACCGGATGCTGATGATGGAACAGGGATCCCGGCGTGGCGAAGGCCGCAGGGGAGGACACGGCAGGGGCAACCGCTGCGGTAACGAATGTGACGGATCGGGCCCTGGCCATAGCGAGGGTCGCCGAGGCGCCCGGGGCCAATGAGCTGCCATGTCGATCGGAACATCCACAGGACGGTAACCGGTGGCCCCAACCACGGACGACGACGCACTCATGATCCGGACCGCGCAGGGCGAGGAGGCGGCTTTCCGTCTCCTCGTCCAGCGGTGGGAAGGGCAGGTCAGGAGTTTCCTGATCCACATGCTGGGTTCCGTCGAGGAAGCCGAAGATCTGGCCCAGGACACGTTTGTCCAGGTATTCCGGAAAGCCGGCTCCTACCGGGCCGAAGGCATGTTCCGGAGCTGGCTCATGCGGATCGCCGGCAACCTGGCGCGGAGCCGTCTGCGCCGCCGCAGTCTTCTGCGCTGGGTCCGTTTCGATCCGGTCCGGCACGATCGGGGATCGGGACAGACCGGACCGGACGACCACCTGGAACTCGGCCAACGCAGGGAGGCGATCCGGACAGCCCTGGACCGATTGCCGGCCCGGCAGAGGGAGGCCCTGGTGCTGCATCGTTTCCAGGGGATGCGCTACCGGGAAGTGGCCTCGGCCATGGACACGACCGTACCGGGAGTCGAATCCCTCATCCAGAGGGCGTTGGCGGCGCTGCGTTCCGACCTGGGCGGAAAAGGTGAACTGATATGAAACACGTCGAGGATTTGATTCCATCCTATGTGTCCGGAGATCTGGATCCGGACCGAGTTGCCGCCGTTGAGAGGCATCTCGAGGTTTGCCCCGGGTGCGGACGGGCCTTGGCCGAGGCCCGGTCGCTCTGGGATCTGCTCGGCACGGCGCAGGCTGACCGACCCGCGGACGGGAGCATCTGGCCGGCTGTGCGGTCCAGAACCCTGGGCCGCACCGAAAAAGAACGGGAGTGGTTTTTCGGGAACGGACCCTGGACGCGAACGGGACTGGCCTCGGCCGCCCTGGCCGCCGGCCTGATGCTGGGTGTGCTGTTGCCCGCTTCCCCGGGGAGCTCCACGGAGACCGAAGCCCCTTCCACCGAATCCTCCTGGCTCCTGGAATCGTCCTGGTTGTCGAGCTCCAGCTGGCTCGATGCCGAAGGATCCTTAGGTCTGGACGAAATATTGCTGGGCGTCGATCCGGCCGATGAGGGGAACGGGTCATGAAGAAAATCTGGGTGCTGATCCTGTTGATTTCCCTGGGGTTGAACGCCGGGCTGGGACTGCGGCTGCTCAACAGCGGCCCGCCCGCGGGGGGGGAATCCATTCGCGGGCGGGGTGAGCCATCCCACCGGAGTCAGGGCCGCTGGGCCCACCGGGATTCTGCCGACCGCCACCGGATGTTCAACCGGCGCATGGGGCGGCTGACCGATTTCCTGGACCTGAATCCCGATCAACGAATGGTTTTCGAAAAGGTCCATGAGGAAACCGGGCGTGTGCTGATGCGCAAGAGGGAGCTCATCGAAGAAAGGCGGGATCTGCTTCGCGAACTGGTGTCCCGGGAGGTAGTGGACCAGGACCAGATCCGGGCTGCCATCGGCCAACTCGGTCAGCAGCAAGCGGTTCTGGATTCGCTGGTGGCCGAAACGCTCCTGCAGGAAATGGCGGTCCTGGAGCCCGCCCAGAGGGAACAGTACCTGGAAATGCTTTCCCTAGATGGCGCCGGGCGTGGCCGTACCCGCGGCCGAGGGGGGCGGGGCAGGTTTGATCAATAATCCTGGTTGACAGCAAAGGCCCTGATTTCTTACTTATTACAGGCGTTGAAGGGGTTCGGCCCTTCTGTATGCCAACCGTTCCCCACCCCAGTCAGGGTTTCTTCCGCTCCAGACGCCGGACAGGGCATCGCGGTGTGAGTCCTGATAGTGTCCGGATGTTCGTATTTCGGATTACCCGTTTGGCTCCCGAAAATTGTCCCGAGGGGGGACTCATCATGACCAAATCGCGAATCATCCTGTTGGCCGGACTGCTCGTTCTGGTTGGGTTGCTGGGAGTGGCCGGATGCCGGTCCGCCCATACGACCAGCGCCATCCTCTACATCGATGAGCAGAATTACGACAAGGCCGTGCAGGTGATCCACGAAGGATTCCAGTACCGCGACGATGAGCCGGACGCCTTCTATTATCTCGGGGAAGCCTATAGCCACCTGGCCGAGGAAGCTGTCGAGAACAACGAATTCCCCGAGGCCAGAAAGAACTACGAACTCGCCTACGATGCCTACCGCCGGGCTGAAGAACTCGATCCCGAAGGATTTACCGAGAAGGTGGAACAGTCCCTTCTTTACAATTTCCAGAACCGGGTAAGGCAGGCCAGCCTCGACTGGGACGAGGATTATTTCGAGCAGGCCGAAGGGCACATGAGGCTCGCGTTCGCCGCCCTTCCCGATTCGATGTCGCCCATCAAGAACATCGCCCGCATGAAGATGCAGATGTCACAGGACGAACAATACAGCGACGACCGCGAGGCGCTTCTGACCGAGGCGCTGGATCTTCTCGACCAGGTGCTGGCCAAGCATCCCGAAGCCTACGACCTGCAGTTGAACAAGGCCAACGTACTGGCGGCCCTGGGCCGGAACGAAGAGGCCGGGGTAATCTTCGACACCCTCCTGGCCGAGCACGGCGACGACACGAGTCTGTTGCTGGACATCGCCAACCTGGCGATCGACGACGGGGATTTCGCCCGGGCCGCCGAATTCTACATCATGGTGGTGGACCTGAACGAGGGTGACACCGACGCCAACAACGACAGCGACAACAAGGCCATGCTGGTGGGAGCCGGAACCTGGTTCGCATCGCCGAACATCGGGCGCTACGACGAGGCCATCGTGGTGCTGGACCGGGCCGCCGATCTGGAGGCGATCCCGACCGACAACACCATGCTGATGCGTCTGCGGACCTATTACAACTATGGCAAGGAAATGAAGACCCAGGCGACGGCCGCCGAGGATCCCGTCGCCAAGGCCGACCTTACCGAAAAATCCACGGCCCTGTTCAACCGGGCGGTCGAAATCGGCTTCGCCATGACCAATAATTACCCACAAACCGCGGATGGTTTCTTCTACCTGAGCCTGTCCCAGCTGGAGCTGGGCGACTACGCGGCCTCGGACGCCAACTACAAGACCTACGAGGAGCTGCAGCCAGCCCCCTAGGGTGGGGCAGCCGGGTCCGGAAGGGTTTTTGAAAATTTCCAAGAGGTAAATGGCCTTCGTGCACGAAATGTGCTATGATGGTACCATCTTTACAGGGTCCATGAGCCCGCACCGCTTAAGAGATCAGGAATACTCAGGGGAACAACCACACTTTTTTCAGGGGATTCATCCCACCCGCTCGGGTTGCTGTTGCGCGCCCGGTTCTGACCACACTCACCTTTTAAATCTGTCAGGTTCGAGGAGAAAAATGGACATCAAGGAACTTCAGGAGATGAACATCCACGAGCTGGTGGATGTCGCTCGGGGAATGAACATCGAGGCGCTCAGCACGCTGCGCAAATCCGAACTCATCTTCAAGATCCTGGAAGGTCAGACCGAAAAAAACGGCCTGATCTACGCCGAAGGCGTACTGCAGGTGCTGGCCGAGGGATACGGATTCCTGCGGTCGGCGAAATTCAACTACCTGCCCGGGCCCGATGACATCTACCTGTCCCCTTCCCAGATCAAGAAATTCGACCTGAAGACCGGTGACACCATCAGCGGCCAGGTCCGTCCGCCCAAGGACAACGAGCGCTATTTCGCCCTGCTCAAGGTGGAGTCGGTCAACTACAACGATCCCGAGGTGGCCAAGAAGGTCACCCTGTTCGACAACCTGACGCCCCTTTATCCCGAGGACATGCTGAATCTCGAGCACAGCGCCAAGAACATGACGACCCGGCTGATCAACCTGCTGGCCCCCATCGGCAAGGGGCAGCGCGGGCTGATCGTGTCGCCGCCGCGGGCCGGCAAGACCATGATCCTGCAGATGATGGCCAACGCCATTACAACCAACCATCCCGAAGTGATCCTGATCGTGCTGCTGATCGACGAGCGGCCCGAGGAAGTGACGGACATGGCCCGGTCGGTGGACGGCGAAGTTGTCAGCTCGACCTTCGACGAGCCGGCCGAACGCCACGTGCAGGTGGCCAACATGGTGCTGGCCAAGGCGCGGCGCCTGGTGGAGAACGGCAAGGACGTGGTGATTCTCCTGGATTCCATCACCCGCCTGGCGCGCGCCCACAACGCCGTGGTGCCGCACTCCGGTAAGATCCTCTCCGGCGGCGTCGACTCGAACGCCCTGCAGAAGCCCAAGCGATTCTTCGGCGCGGCGCGGAACATCGAGGACGGCGGTTCGCTGACGATCATCGCCACCGCCCTGGTCGAAACCGGCAGCCGCATGGACGAGGTCATCTTCGAGGAGTTCAAGGGCACCGGCAACATGGAGCTGGTCCTGGACCGCAAGATCGCCGACCGCCGGGTCTATCCCGCCATCGACATCTTCAAGTCCGGAACACGCAAGGAGGACCTGCTGATCGAGCCCAAGGATCTGGCGAAAATATGGGTCCTGCGCAAGTACCTGAGCGATTACAACCCCATTGAGGCGATGGAATTCCTCATCGACAAGCTGGGCAAAACAAAGGACAACGAGCAGTTCCTGGCCGCCATGAATGCCTGATTCGGGGGTTTCGGGGCCCAATGAGGTTTGCGGTCCCCCGGTGGGAAACTGAAAAATTTCTTGCCAATGGGCCGATTCGATATTTCTTTTTGCCCTCAAACCTGACGCAGATTTGTCCGGAGTTCATTCCGGCGTTAGAATGGAATAGAGGCAGCGAGAACAATGAAGAAAGACATTCATCCGAAATATGTCGACTGCACGATCACCTGCCTGTGCGGCAACGTGATCCAGACCCGGTCGACCAAGGATAAGCTCAACGTCGAAATCTGCTCCAACTGCCATCCCTTCTACACGGGACAGCAGAAGATCGTCGACACCGCCGGGCGCGTCGAGCGCTTCCGCAAGCGTTACGAAAAAGCCAACTACACCAAGAAGTAGGGGTTTTTCGGAAACGCCGGCCCCGGTTTTTCCGGGCGGGCCGGACGGTGAGAGCCTCCCAAGATTCCAAAAGGGCGCCGGGGTGATGTCCCGGCGCCCTTTTTTGGTTATCCTGTAGCCGGTTGCCGCAAGGGGTTTCGACCACGGTGCCGGACAGGCCATCCCCTCCCGGGGATACCACCAGGAAAGAGACGAAATGAGCGAACCAGCAACAGATCTCCCCACCGCAGATGAGGCGGCCGGTCCCGGATGCCCTGACCAGGTCGAGGCCACCGATGCCAGGCAGATGGATCTGGCCGTCGGCGGCCAGGCTCTCATCGAAGGGGTGATGATGCGCAGCCCGTCCTACATGGCCATGGCGGTGCGCACGCCCGACAGGCGGATTGTCATCCGCAAGAAGACCTTCAAGAGCGTCATGCGAAAGCTGCGCTTTTTGAACATCCCGGTGGTGCGCGGGGGCATCCACCTGATCGAGAGTATGGCCCTGGGAATCGATGCCCTGATGTTTTCCGCCGACCAGGCCACCAGCGAAGACCGTGTGGACCAGAAGAAGAGTTCGTTCTGGGACACCGTCCTCATGTGGGGCACTGTGGCGTTTTCCTTCGTGCTGAGCATGGGGCTGTTCTTCTACCTGCCCATCCTGTTGACCGATCTGGTGGTTCCCGCCAGCGAGGGCAGCGTGGTGTGGAACATGGTGGACGGTCTCTTTCGGGTGGTGATGTTCGTCCTGTACCTGTGGGCGGTCAGCAAGCTGCCGGACATGAAAAGGGTCTTCGAATATCACGGCGCCGAGCACAAGAGCATCCACGCCTTCGAGAACGGCAAAAGCCTCGACGCCGAGGGCGCGAGGCCCTTCACCACCCTTCACCCGCGCTGCGGGACCAGCTTCCTGTTTTTCGTCATGCTGATCTCGATCGTGGTGTTCTCCTTCCTGGGCCGTCCCGAAACGATCGCCGACCGTCTCCAGAGGCTGGCTTTCGTGCCGCTGATCGGCGGGCTGGCCTACGAAGCCATCAAGCTGTCCGGGAAATTCGCCAAGTCCTGGCTCATCAAGCCGTTCATTTTTCCCGGCCTGATGATGCAGAAGATCACCACCAAGGAACCGGACGACGACCAGTTGACCGTCGGCATGGCCGCCCTGCGGGCGGTTCTGACTCCGGAAGCCGACGACTTCCGGGAGCGGACGTACTACGATATTCCCGACGAAGTCACCGTCGACGAAGAAGGAGCGACGGCTTGAAGGCCAACGTCATCACCCTGCGCGAGCAGTATGCCCAGCTGGGAGAGAAGCTGTCGGAACCCGATGCGCTCAGCGATCAGGACGCCTACCGGAAACTGACCCGGGACCATTCCCGGGTGCGCAAACAACTGGAGATTGGGGAGAAATGGCTGGAGCTGGTCCAGCAGGTCCAGGACAACCACGAGTTGTTGAAGACCGAGAGCGATCCCGACATGGTCGAGATGATCAAGGATGAGCTGGAAACCCTGGAGCCCGACCTGGAAAAGGTGGCCCAGGACCTGGAAACGGCGCTGCTGCCCCACGACCCCAACGACGATCGCGACGCCATCCTCGAGGTCCGTGCCGGCACCGGCGGCGACGAGGCGGCCCTGTTCGCCGACGACATTTGCCGCATGTACCTGCGCTACTCCGAAAAGCAGGGCTGGAAGACCGAACTGATCGACGCCACCGAAGGCACCTCCGGCGGCTTCAAGGAAGTGATCTATGCCGTACGCGGCGACGGCGCCTTCGGCATGCTGCGCTGGGAAAGCGGCGTGCACCGGGTGCAGCGCGTGCCGGCGACCGAGAGCCAGGGACGCATCCACACCTCGGCGGTGACGGTGGCCGTGCTGCCGGAGGCCGAAGAGGTCGATATCGACATCCGGGCCGAGGATCTGCGCATCGACGTGTACCGGGCCCAGGGACCTGGGGGCCAGTCGGTCAACACCACCGACAGCGCCGTGCGCATCACCCATGTGCCCACCGGCGTGGTGGTCCAGTGCCAGGATGAGAAATCCCAGCACAAGAACAAAGCCAAGGCGATGGGCGTTCTGCGGTCGCGGCTGCTGGAAAAGGCGATCATGGAGCAGGAAGCGGAGATTGCCGCCGAACGCAAGAGCCAGGTCGGCACCGGGGACCGCAGCGCCAAGATCCGCACCTACAACTACCCCCAGAGCCGAGTCACCGATCACCGCATCGGGTTGACCCTGCACAGCCTGGATGCCATCATGGCCGGCGATCTGGACGATGTGGTCGATGCTATCCTGGCCCATCGGCGGGAAGAGGCCCTGGCCGCAACCCGCAACGTTTGACGACCCCGGTCACGGTTGAGCCATGAACAGTGCGAGCCCCCACAAAACAGTTCGGGAACTGATCCAGGTGACCAGCGAGTACCTGGAGGGCAAGGGCGTAACCTCGGCCAAGCTGAACGCCGAACGTCTGCTGGCCGACGTATTGGGCCTGGCCCGGATCGAACTTTTCTTCCAGCACGACCGCCCGGTCCTGGGCGCCGAACTCGACCACTATCGTGAACTTGTGCGGCGGCGCGCTTCCGGCGAACCTTTGCAGCAGATCCTGGGCGAGACGGAATTCTATTCCCGGGTCTTCAAGGTGGAACCCGGGGTGTTCATCCCCCGTCCGGAAACCGAGCGCCTGGTGGAGGAGGCCGTCCCTCTGGTGGCCCCGGCCGACCGGAGACTGCTGGCGCCCCTGGCGGTGGAAATCGGGTGTGGTACGGGCATCATCGGGATTTCGCTAGCGCTGGAGGTGCCGCGGCTGACAGTCTACGCCACGGACGTCAACCCAGCCGCGGTCAAGCTGGCCGAACAAAACGCCCACACTCTGGGGGCCGATCCGCGAGTCCACCTTTTTCGGGGCAATCGGTTCGACCCATTGCCGGACCACCTGAAGGGGACCGTCGACCTGGTGGTCAGCAATCCGCCCTATGTGCGTGCGGCCGACATTCCCGGCCTGGCGGCTGAAGTTTCGCAGCACGATCCCGTCGAGGCACTTGACGGGGGGGATGACGGTCTGGTGTTCTACAGGGCGCTGGCCGCGCAGGTGGGGGCCTGGCTCCGACCGGGCGGCCATGTGGCGGTGGAGATCGGCGACGAACAGGGCCAGGAGGTCGAGGACATCTTTACCGCCTCCGGATTGAGGGATATCAACATTTTCAGGGATTACGCCGACCGCGACCGGGTCGTGACCGCCCGTTGGGGCGACATGGAGGACAACAATGGATAGGTTCCTGATCGAAGGCCCCACCCCCCTGGAGGGTGAAATCACCGTCGGCGGTGCCAAGAATGCGGTCCTGCCCCTGATGGCGGCCGCCCTGCTGGCCCGGGGCGAGTCCGTCATCCACAACGTTCCCGACCTGCAGGACGTACGATTTTTCATGACCATCCTCGAGGGGCTGGGCGCCAGGTGCGGGCTGGAAGGCCACCGGCTGACCATCGACACGACGAATCTGGATTCCCATGAGGCTCCCTACGATCTGGTCCGCAAGATGCGCGCGAGCATCTACGTGCTGGGACCGCTGCTGGCCTCCATGGGCCGGGCCAGGGTGTCCATGCCCGGGGGCTGCGCCTGGGGCCCGCGTCCGGTGAATCTGCACCTCGAAGGCATGGCCGCCCTGGGGGCGACCATCGAACTGGACGAGGGCTACATCCTCGGCAGCACCGAAGGCGGCCTGAAGGGAGGGCGATTCCGCTTCGAGCCCTCATCCGTGGGGGGAACCTGCAACCTTCTGATGGCCGCCGTGCTGGCCGAAGGCACCTCCCAGTTCGAAAACTGCGCGGTGGAGCCGGAAGTCACCCAGTTGGCGGAGGCCTTGACGGTCGCCGGCGCGAAGATCGAGGGTGTCGGCACGACTAGCCTGACGGTACAGGGCGTCGCGGAAATCGCTCCGGTGGTCCACAAGGTCATGGCCGACCGCATCGAAGCGGGCACCTTCATGGCCGGGGTCGCGCTAGCCACAGGCCGGGTCACCCTGGTGGGAATCGATCCGGAGCACCTGAGCCCCGTGACCTCGGTGCTGCAGGACATGGGCTGTGAAATCACTCCCGACGGTGACCTGCTGACCATCGAGGCGACCGGCCGCCCGCAACCGGTCGAGGTGGTCACCCGGCCCTATCCGGGATTCCCCACCGACATGCAGGCCCAGGTCATGGCGGCCTGCTGCGTGGCCAGCGGCACGAGCTTCATCACCGAGACCATCTACACCGACCGGTTCACCCATGTGGCCGAACTGCAACGGTTGGGGGCGGACATCCGTCTGGACGGGGCCCGGGCCGCGATCTTCGGTGTGGATAGGCTGCAGGGCGCCCCGGTCATGGCGACCGATCTGCGCGCCTCGGCGGCCCTGGTGCTCGCGGGTGTGGCGGCCGCGGGGGAAACGGTGGTCAATCGGGTCTATCACATCGACCGGGGTTACGAACGGATCGAAGAACGTTTGGCCGCGCTGGGCGCAAAAATCCGGCGGGTGCACGACTGACCGTCCAGGAAACACAGGGAGCAACAATGAAGAGATTGGTGCCGACGACCGCCCTGGTATTTGTGGTGATGCTGATGATCCTGCCCGGAGTTTCCCTGAGCGAGGAACCACGCTCGGACGAAGAGATGCTGCGGGAAATCAAGGAAGTCCTCTGGCCGCGGGCCTACGCGGAGCAGGACGTGGATCTGCTCGATACGATCCTGGCGGATGAATTCCAGATGATCGACTCCGAAGGCAACTGGTCGACCAAGGCCCAGGAACTGGCCTGGGTGAAGGCCAATGCTCCCGACTATGAATCCCTGGTCTTCGAGATCCGGCGCCTGGATATCTTCGCGAACGGAACCGCGATCGTCGCCGGCCAGGGTGTCATCAAGGGTCGTTTCGAGAAGGGTGGCTACACGGTACGGTACCAGTCGTCCAATGTCCTGATCAAGCGGGACGGATTCTGGCAGGCGGTCTCGTCCCATGTGTCGGGGGTCACGCCGGCGGTTTTCGCCGCGGATATCGGGACCCTGACCAAATGGATGATCGGCTCCTTCAGCAGCGCCGCCCAGGCGGCGGTCGATTCGGCCTACTACGACATCCGGCTGGAAATGGCGCCCATCTGGACCGACCGGGACGATGCGGCCTGGTTGTATGTGGAACAGGCGGTCGCGGGCATGACCGACCGTCCCTACCGTCAGCGCGTCTACAAGGTCACCGCCACGGGGGACGGGGTTTTCGAGAGCGCAGTGTTCACCCTGCCGGATCCCGAAAAGCAGGTGGGGGCCTGGCGCGACAGCGAGCCCTTGAAGCATCTTTCGCCCGAGGATCTGGAAATTCGCGAAGGCTGCACCGTGTTCCTGGAACACGACGACGGTGGCAGGTTTGTCGGCGGCACCGATGACCGTGCCTGCGTCAGCGGGCTGCGGGGTGCTTCGTACGCCACTTCCGAAGTGATCGTGACGCCCGACCGGATTGAAAGCTGGGACCGGGGGTTCGATGACGAAGGCCTTCAGGTCTGGGGAGCGGAAAAGGGTGCCTACGTGTTTCTCCGGGATGCCGGAAAGTCGGAATAGGTTGATATGAAAACCGCGATGGTCACGATCCTGTTGGCTGGGCTGGTGCTCGGGGTGGCCGCTTGCGGGGATTCGGGCGAAAAGGCGGAACATTCCTCGGGGGCTGCTCCCGGGCCGGAGATCATTCGCGGACTTTACACCTTCGGCCACGAGGTGCGGGCCCTGCGCCCCTGCGGCGAAGAGGAAGACCTGTGGGTGATCGATCCCACGCAGACGCTTTCCCGAGTGCACGGCCAACTGGTGGAATCGCTTGCGGGTGACGTGCGGATCTTCGTGATCGCCACCGGAAAAACCGGCCCCGCCCCGTCCGAGGGTTTCGGCGCCGACTACCCGGGCTCGGTGACCATCGACGAGGTGATCTACGCTGCCCTCGAGGGCTTCCGCTGCGATTTTGACCTGTCGGGATTCGTTTACCGCGCCACGGGGAATGAACCCTTCTGGATGGCGGAAATCCAGCCGGGCGCCATGAGACTTTCCCGTCCCGGGATGCCGGATTTGACCTGGCCCGCCGTGGCCCGCGAACACCGGGGGGACCTGGAGGTCTGGCGCGGAATCGGCGGACCCCAATCGGGAGTACTCATCATCCAACCCGGGCCTGGATACGATTCCATGTCGGGTGCCTACCACCATCATCGGGTCCGATTCGAACTGGAGGGGTCCCTCCTGGAGGGTGTGGTCCTGCGGGGTACGGCTCCCCTTCAGGATACGTCCCTCGACTAGCGGGCGGGGCAGAATCTAGTCCACGGTTCCCGGGTCCTCCGCCAAGGCCGCCAGGAAAGCCGCTCCCCACCGCTCCAGCTTCGCCTCGCCGACCCCGCTGATGGCCATCAATTCCGACTCGTCGCGGGGCCGCAGCGCGGCCATGGCCGCCAGGGTCTTGTCGTGGAAAACCACGTAGGGCGGCACTTCGGCTTCCTTGGCCAGCTTCAGACGCAATTCCCGCAGCCGTTCGAACCGGGCGGCGGCTTCGGGATCGGCCAGGGCGCCGTCTTCGGCCAGCAAGGCAGCCGGCACCGATTTCTTGCTTTTTTTGCGGCCGCCGCCGGGGGCGCGGAGCGGGTTCTTTCTCAGTTCGAGGGTCACTTCACCGTTGAGAACTTCACGGGATTTTTCCGTCAGGATCAAGGAGCCGATGCCCTCGGCGTCGGTGGTCAGGATGCCCCGGGCCATCAACTGCCGCAGGACGGCCCGCCATTCATTCCGGTCCAGTTCCGTTCCGATTCCATAGGTGCTCAAGCTGTCGTGCCCGAACCGGAAAATTCGTTCGTGGTCGCTGCCCAGAAGCACGTCGATCACGTAGTTCGCGCCGAAGCGTTGGCCGGTGCGGGCCACGCAGGAGAGCAACTTCTGGGCGGGGACGGTGGCGTCGAAGGTTTCGGGCGGGGCGAGGCAGATGTCGCAATTGCCGCAGGGCCCGGGAAGTTCGTCGCCGAAGTGGCGCAGCAGCGCCTGCCGCCGGCAGGTGACCAGTTCGGTCCAGGCCAGCATGGCTTCGAGCCGCTGGCGTTCGATGCGCTTGTGTCGGTCGTCGGCCTCGGAGTTCTCCAGCATGCGGCGGCGCAGCACCACGTCCTGCAGGCCGTAGGTCAGCAGGGCGGTCGCCGGCAGGCCGTCCCGGCCGGCGCGTCCGGTTTCCTGGTAGTAGGCTTCCAGACCCGAGGGCATGTCGTTGTGGATGACGAAGCGCACGTCGGGTTTGTCGATACCCATGCCGAAGGCGATGGTCGCGACCATCACGATCCCGTCTTCGTTCAGGAAGCGTCTCTGGTGGTCGGCACGAACCTGATCGGGCAGGCCCGCGTGGTAGGGCAGCGCCTCCAGGCCGGCGAGGCGGAGCTGGGCGGCTACCTTTTCTGTCTTCTTGCGTGACAGGCAGTAGACGATACCCGCCTGCCCCGGGTACTCGCTCCTGATGAACCGCAGGACCTGACCCGTGCCGCCGCGTTCGGTCACCAGGTAGCGGATGTTCGGCCGGTCGAAGCCGGTGGCGAAGATCCGCCCGTCGGCCAGCTTGAGGTTGGCGACGATCTCGTCCCGCGTCCTCGCGTCGGCCGTAGCGGTGCAGGCCAGGCGCGGCACGTCGGGAAAACGGTCGGCCAGGATGTCGAGCTGGAGATACTCGGGGCGGAAGTCGTGTCCCCACTGGCTGACACAGTGGGCTTCGTCGATGGCGATGACGGCCAGGGGCACGGCGGTGAGGAGCTCGAGAGTATCTACTTTGACCAGGCGTTCGGGGGCGAGGTAGAGCAGGTCCAGGTTCCCGCCGAGCAAACGGGCGGTGACCTCCCTTTGTTCGGCCGCCGAAAGGGTGGAATTGAGAAAGGCAGCCCGGACCCCCAGCTGCCCCAGGGCCGCCACCTGGTCCTGCATCAGCGCGATCAAGGGTGAGATGACGATACCCGTCCCTGCCCGCAGCAGGGCGGGAATCTGGTAGCACAGGGACTTGCCCCCTCCGGTGGGGGCCAAAAGCAGGGCGTCGCCACCGCCGGTGACGTGTTCGATCACCTCGGCCTGACGGCCACGAAACGTGTCGTAACCGTAGGTGGTTTGCAGGATTTCATGAGCGGTTCGGATCATGAGGGCTCCGGAAAAGAACGGGTTTACCACCGGCCTGGGGCCGGTGGACGCAGCCGGGGCAGTAAATCACTTTCTCGGGCCGGGGAAAACCCCAATATCTGGATTTTCCTGGATCATCAAATCCCGTGCCGGCGGGAGCGACACGGGTCAGGCCGAATTTTCAGGTCAGAGCCGGTCGGGCCCCCCCGGACTTGGTGGCGAATTTCGGGGGCCCGATTGTCGACCGATCGGGCATTTGCCGCCGATGGGCCTGTCTTTCCGGCCGGGCCCCGGTGTGTTATCTTGAGGGCCGACCTCCGGAAAACCAACCAGACGACAGGATCTCATGACCGAACGCCACTACATTCTCGGCGCCGCCGGCCACGTCGACCACGGCAAGACCGCGCTGATCACCGCTTTGACCGGCACCAATACCGACCGCCTGAAGGAAGAACGCGAGCGCGGCATCAGCATCGAGCTGGGCTTCGCCGAGTTCGATCTGGGCGACGGGGTGATGCTGGGCGTGGTCGACATGCCGGGCCACGAGAAGTTCGTCAAGCAGATGGTCTCCGGCGCGGGCGGTGTCGACCTGGCCTTCCTGGTGATCGCGGCCGATGAGAGCGTCATGCCGCAGACCATTGAGCACCTGGAAATCCTCGATTCGCTGGGGGTGCAGAGCGGCGTGGTGGTCATCACCAAGACCGACATGGCGGACGAGGACTTCGTGGCCGTCGCCAGCGAAGAAGCCATGGAATTGGTCGAAGGGACCTTTCTCGAGGGCAAGCCCATCGTCCCGGTGTCGGCGCACAAGGGCACCGGGTTGCAGGAGTTGAAGGACGCCCTCAAAGCCGAGGCGCAGGCCCTCCCGGCGCGCGCGGAAGAAGGGGCCTTCCGAATGCCTGTCGACCGGATCTTCACCCTGCCCGGCGCCGGCGTCGTGGTCACGGGCACCTGCTGGGGCGGCGCGGTCCAGGTGGGGGACAGGCTGGAGGTTCTGCCGAGCGGCACTGCGGTGCGGGTCCGCGAAGTCCAGGTGCACGGACAGAAAGCCCCCCGAGGCGCCTCGGGCCAGCGGCTGGCGTTGGCGCTGCACGGCATCAAGAAGGATGAGATCCAGCGCGGACACCAGATCACCGCGGCCGGGGCGGCCCAGCCCACCCGTCGTCTGGACATTCGCGCGAACATGATGGCCCACTACCAGGGGGCCATCAAGAACCGGCAGCGCCTGCACATCCATCATGCCGGACGGGAGGTGCTCGGCCGCATCGTCCTGCTCGATGAAAAGGAGCTCGGTGGCGACGGCGGGCCTCGCACCGGACTGGCCCAGCTTCACCTCGAGGACGAACTGGTGGCCATGCGGGACGACCGCCTGGTGCTGCGCTTCTACTCGCCGGTGACCAGCATCGCCGGGGGTGTCGTGCTCGACCCCCGGCCCCAGCGGCACAAGCGTTTCGAGGACCAGGCGCTGGAGATGCTCGACATTCTGGAATCAGGGGACCCCGCCGAACTCTTCCGCCAGAACCTGAAAGAGGCCGGTTACGCAGGCCTGCCCCTGGGCGAGACCCTGGGGCAACAGGATGATCCCGAGGCGGTTCAAATCGGCAAACGCCTTTACCATCGGCAGCTGGTGGGGGATCTGGCCGGCCTCATCGGGGAACTGGTGGCCGCCTATGCGGACAAGTTCCCCCTGCGCATGGGCGTTCCCAAGGAAGAAGCCCGTCGCAAATGCAAGTTCAAGGGGGGCGCCAACGAGTGGAACCAGATCGTGATGGCCCTGCAGGACGGAGCCCCGTGGGTGGTGGTCGGGGACCGCATCGGGCCGTCGGGGAACGGGCCGGAATTGAAGGCGGGGCTGGCAGCGGCCATCGCCAAGGCGACCCTCGAGCTGCGGGTCTTCGGGTTGAACTGGCCGGGACTGGACAACTGGGCCGAGGAGTCGCCGGTATTCCGGACCGCGGCCGCCGATCCCCAGCTGAAGGAATTCAAGGCCGCTGAAGTCCAGCGCCACCTGGTCGATCACGGGCATGCCGTGCCTATCAACAACGACTACATTGTGGCGACCGAAGCGTGGCGGGACCTGATGAAAAAGTTGCGCGATTATTTTGCCGGTGAAGCGGAACTGGCGTTTGCGACCTTCCGGGAAGTGAGCGGCCTGACCCGTAAGCTGGGCATTCCCATGTTGGAATATCTCGACCAGACGGGCGTGACGGTGCGCAAAGGCGACATCCGGGTGGCCGGTCCCTCCCTCGAGGAAGAATAGATGATCGACAAGAATGACAAAGCCCGGGGGCCCATTTGCGCGCCGCGGATAGCGACCCGCCAGATTTCCGTCGGCGGGGTGACCCTTGGCGGCGACGCGCCGGTACGCGTGCAGAGCATGACCACCACCAAGACCTCGGACGCCGAGGCCACCATCCAGCAGGTCAAGGAGCTGGCGACCGCCGGCGCCGAGTTCGTCCGCGTGACCGTCAACGACCAGGCCGCCGCCGAAGCCCTGCCCTGGATCATGGCCAACGTGAACGTGCCCCTGGTGGCCGACATCCACTACGATCACAAGCTGGCCCTGGCTTCGCTGACCGCGGGCATCGCCAAGCTACGGATCAATCCCGGCAACATCGGCCGGAAGGAATATGTGAGGGAAGTTGCGGCCGCGGCCGCCGACCAGGGCGTGCCCATCCGCATCGGGGTGAACAAGGGCAGCCTGCACCGCCGCTACGAAGAGATGGCCCAAGGGGATCCCGCCGGCGCCCTGGTCCAGTGCGCAGTGGACGAGATCGAGACCCTGGCCGCCGTCGGATTCGACAACGTGGCCGTCAGCCTCAAGAGCAGCCATCCGGGCGAGGTCATCGAGGCCTGCCGGCGTTTCGCGGCCATCAGTGATGTTCCGCAACACCTGGGGGTGACCGAAGCGGGCACCCTGATGGCCGGGACCGCGATCTCCATCTCCGCCATGTCCGTCCTGTTGAGCGAGGGCATCGGCGACACGATCCGAATCAGCCTGGCCGACGATCCGGTCCACGAAGTGACCGCCGCCTTCCACATGCTCCAGTCCCTGGGCCTGCGCGACGGCTACGCCAGGGTGGTGGCCTGCCCCACCTGCGGCCGCGTCGAGGTCGATGTCGTGGCCCTGGCCAGCCGCGTCGAGGAACTGGCCCGCGACCTCCCCGCCGACCGGGTCATTTCGGTGATGGGCTGCATTGTCAACGGCCCCGGCGAGGCCAAGGCCGCCGATCTCGGCATAGCTGCCGGCCGAACGAAGGTCGCCATCTACCGCAAGGGCGAACTCCACCGCAATATCTCCAAGGATGACCTGGAAGAGGTCCTCGTGGAGGAAATCGAGCGGTTGCGGTAGGCAAGACCCCCTCCTGCATACACATGCGTTGAATATCCGCAGGAACGAGGACATTTCAACGTATGTGCTTATAGGAGAGGGTCTTGCCGGCCCAACCCCTCGAATTTCCTACAGCGAGGGCAATTCCCGCCGATCATGTGGAATATTGTGGTACCATCCGCCACTTTGAGGAACCAACGGGAATGACATGGCCCACGTATCAGGATTGAAAATCAGTAGGCTGTCCCAGGGATCCGGCCCGGGCATCGACCGGCTGCAGGCTCTGCAGGCGTTCAACGCCCGGCTGGTTTGCATGACCGTCAACGACTCGTCCTATGAGGAAGTCGTCAACGGGGTGTGGAAAGTCCTCGGCTGTGACGCCTGCGCCCTGTTCCTGCTGGACGAAGGGGCCCGGGAACTCGTCCTCAAAGCCCAGACAGGTTATCCGGATGTGGTGGCCAACTTGCGAATCCCCCTGTCCGATCCGGGCAGCATCCACGCCCAGTCCTTCAACGAGGAATACCTGGTGCACGTGCACGTCCCCGATCTCCCGACGGGAGCCAAGCCCCTGAGCGGGCGGATTGCCGACAACCTGGTCCTGCCCATCATTTCCAACAGTGGCCCCGTGGGAGTGTTCGATTTCGGCAGCCTCGGGGAGAGGTCTTTCGACGCCCAGGAAATCGGCATGTGTACCATGCTGGTCGATCAGATGTCCTATTCCCTGGAAAACATCCGGCTGGTGGGGGAACTGAGCCGGAGCCGGGACGCCGTCATCCGGGGCATGGCCCTGCTGGCGGAGATCAGGGACACTCACATCGGCGGTCACCTGAACCGGATCTGCGCCTACGCGCGACTTTTGGCCGAGCGCCTCGCCGGCCGTCCGGGCTACCAGGAAGTGACCTACGAATTCATCGAGACGATTGTCCGCGCCGCCGCGTTGCACGACGTGGGCAAGGTCGGCATTCCCGACTCCATCCTGCTGAAACCCGGCAAGCTGACCAAAGCCGAATTCGAGATCATGAAAACCCACACCCTGGTCGGGGCCGAACTCCTGGACGGGCTGCGCAAGAACTTCGGGGATTTCTCGATGATCTCCATGGGAATCGACGTGACCATGGGCCACCACGAGTGGTGGGACGGCACCGGTTATCCGTTCGGCCAGAGCGGCCGTGAAATACCTCTGGCGGCACGTATTCTGGGCATCTGTGACGTCTACGACGCGCTGACCAGCGCCAGGGTCTACAAGGAAGCCTGGACCCACGAAGATACCGAAGCGGCTATCCGGGAGGGGTCCGGCACGCAGTTCGACCCTGAACTGGTGGAGATCTTCTTCGAAAACGTGGAGGAGCTCTTCCAGGTGCAGCAGAAATATTCCGGCTAGTTTCTAGACCGCGGTCACCCCGGCCGCCAGCCCGGGGCTGACGAACAGACTCTTTTCCCTCAGACAGACAGCGGTCCCGGCGGGCGCCTTGCGCGGCTTGCGGACGTAACGGCGTTCGGTGAAAACCACGGGCACCAGTTCCGAGTGCCGCGCCTTGCTGTTCAGGGCGGCCAGACCGGCGGCTTTTTCCAGGACGAGGCGGGGAACCTGTTCCGGTTTGCCGGCGGTGCGAAGGATGACGTGGCTGCCGGGCACACCCTGGGCGTGCAGCCAGATATCCCGGCTGTGAGAGGCGCGGTGGGTCAGCTCGTCGTTTTCCTTGTTGTTACGGCCGACCCAGACCTCCCACCGGCCGTCGACCAGATAGCGGCGGAAAGCCCTCGCTGGCTCTTCGGGACCGTAGCGTCCGGCCGCAGATGAGCTCTTCTTTTTCGGCAGTATATCGACATGTTCGGCGCGCCAGCTGTGGATGCGATCCAGAAGGTCGGTAGCGCCCGCCGACTCGTCGGCGAGCTCCCGCAGTTCCAGATCCGCCTGTTCGATAACCGCCAGGGTGCCTTGGGCCGTGGCCAGCCGTCCGGCTATGACCTGGCGACCCTTGTCGGCCTTGCGTGCCCGGCGGAACCAGGCCTCCATGTTGGCGGCGGGGGTCAGCGCGGGGTCCATGGCGATCTCCACCGGATCCCCACTGCGGGGGTCGACCAGGACCACCGAGGGAGCGCCCTGGGAAATTTCATGTAAATGAGCGGCCAAGGCCTCGGCCCGGAGCCGATATAGTTCGCCCTGTTCGGCGCTGTCGTGATCGCGGGTAAGGTTGTCCACCAGACGCCGGGCAGACTTCAGGCGACGGTTCAATTCGGAGCGGGTTTCCTGAAGGACCGTCCGCAGCAGCCGGTCGGTCAGGTGTTCTTCCATCAGCGAGGAAAGTCCGGGGCGGGCGTCAGCGGCTTGTCCTTGGGACCAGGTCTTCTCGGGAGGCACCGACGCCAGAAGGCTGTGGGGCGGACGGTGCCGGGCCCACAGCAGCCTGGCCCGATCGTCCAGCAGAACCATGTTGCCGCGGGATCCGAACAGTTGGTGAACGAGGTAGACGAAACGACCCTCCGCCAGTTCCAGGCGGAAGGCGGCCACCAGGTCGTCGGGGAACATCGCGCAGGAGGAAAAAACGGCGCCGTCCAGCAGGCGGGACAGCGGATGGTTCCTGGTCGCGGGCATAGCGGCGGTCACCGGTGGTGCCAGGGAACCCTCGTGGGCCAGGACCAGGCAGGCCCCCGGCAGGTTGGTCAGCAGGATGCCGGGACGTGAATCTCCCTCGAGCCCCAGGCGGACCCAGTCCCGGCCGGCGGTGACCCGGAACAGGGGCCTGCCGGCCCATCGCTCCCGCCAGCCGGCCAGTTCGGCGGCCAGGACGGAATCATCGGACCACGGGCGGGATAGGTTCACGTCACACCACGATCAGAACAGGGTGTAGCCAAAGGTCAGCTTGAAGCTGGGGCTGTCCATGAGGCCGAAGCGGATCTCCACCATCCCGCGGTGTTCGTTGGCGAAAGTGTACTGCGTGCCCACGAGGCCGCTGAGGCCGAGGTCGTTCTCCGTGTCGCCGGTCTCGGGATTGACCAGGTTGAAGGACAGGGATCCTCCCGCGTAGGGCCCCCAGGGGTAACCGAAGAATTCGGTGAAGACATAGGTCAGGTCCCCGTTCAGGGTCATGACGAAAGCGTCGTCCCCGAAACCGAATTCGATGTTGGGGGTGAATTCAAAGTTGGGCCACAGTTCCCCCAGGTAGACGTGCCCTCCGACGTGGAACTGGTTGATGCTTTTCCAGGACGTATAGCCGGCCCGAAACCCGAAGGGTGTGTTGAGGGGCGATCGGGCGCGCGCGGGCGGGTTCTCATTGACCTCCTGGGCGGCTAGGTCGGTTTCCTCCGGTGCGGGTTCGGTCTGGCCGCAGGCGAAGCCGGCGGCCAGGAGTGAGACGAGGGCAACCAGGAAAATCCTGCCCGGGATCTTCATGACGGTATCCTTTCCGATCGTGATGCTGGCGGGGATCCAGGTGCGTTTCATTGTAGGGCGAACCTCGGGCCGTGACAATGGCGATCCGGCCGGCTGTTCGGGTAGACCTTGCCCGGCGGTGATTGCTGGCCTAGACTACGGAAACTCGGAACACGATATTGACTGGACGAACCGCCATGCCGGCGGGCTCGACCCCAATTATCCAGCGGAGGATCAGATGCTCAGCATGACAGGCTTCGGCACCGGCGAGGGAACCAAGGGCCCGATTTCGGTGACGGTCGAACTGCGCTCGGTGAACCACCGCTTTCTGGACGTCAGCCTCAAGCTCCCGGTATCCTTGGCCTCGCTCGAGGGGGACATCCGCAAGTTTCTCAAGGACAACGTGGCGCGCGGAAGGGTGAGCGTGTCGGCCCAGCTGCGCCTGTCCCGGGATCCCGAAGACGCGGGTCTGGATCCCGAGCGCCTGGCCCAGGGGTTGTCCATGATCCGTCAGGCCGCCCAGGCGCTGGAAAAGGAGACGGGTAAAGAGTACGCCGTCACCCTGGACCATCTTCTGAACGTGCCCGAACTATTCCGGGCCGAAGAGCCGGACCTGTCGGTGGACGATCTGCGGGACGCCCTGATGGAAGCCATGTCCGGAGCGCACGCGGGCCTGATGGAAATGAAGGAGGCCGAGGGCAAGGCGCTGGTCGACGAAATGCGGCAGCGCCTGGGCACCCTGTCGGGACAGCTGACGGAGGTGGAGAAGCTGGCGCCCCAGGCCGGGGCCGAGATCCAGACCCGTCTCGAGGAAAGGCTCGCCAAGATCCTGGCGGACCAGGTTGATCCCCAGCGTCTGGCGCAGGAGGTGGCCATGCTGGCGGACAAGGCCAACATCAACGAGGAGTGCGAGCGGCTGGGCATCCATATCGGGCATTTCCACGCTGCCCTGGACGGGGGTGGCCAGGTGGCCAAGCGGCTGAACTTCCTGCTGCAGGAGATGCACCGCGAAGTCAACACCATGGGTTCGAAGACCAACCTGATGGACATCACGCAGGCGGTGATCGCCATGAAGGAAGAGGTCGAATCCATGCGCGAACAGATCCAGAACCTGGAGTAGGTATGATCGTCCTGATTACCGGGCCCTCGGGGGCGGGCAAGAGCACCTTCATCGGCGAACTCATGGCGGCCGATCCGCGCCTGGGCTTTTCGGTTTCCACGACGACCCGACCCATCCGCGGCGGGGAAGTCGACGGCCGGGACTACGATTTCGTGGACGACGCCACCTTCGACCGGCTGATGACCGAAAGCGCTTTCGTGGAATGGGCCCGGGTCCACGACAACCGGTACGGAACCCGCCGCTGCCGGCTCCAGGAGATGACCGACGCGGGGAAGATCCCCGTTCTGGACATCGACGTCCAGGGCGGTCTGCAGGTGATCGACCAGTTCGGCCTCGAACTGGTGTCGGTCTTCCTGTTCCCCCCTTCCTGGGAGGAGCTCGAACGGCGGCTGAAATCACGGGCCACCGACGCGGAAGACGTCGTCGCCAGGAGGTTGCGTACAGCCCGCCACGAGGTGGGTTTCGCGGACCGCTACCGCTACTGGATTGTCAACGGCGACCTTGCTGAGGCCGTAACTCGAATGCAGGCCGTCATTTCGGCTGAGGAGTGTCGGAGCGACATCCTGGTGGACCCGCCGCTGGAGGCGGACCAGAACTCCTGATTCCTGGCCAAAAACCGGGATCCCCCTTGCGCATTTCCCAGAAATGGCTATTGTTAGTCGGTTGCCGAAAAACGCAATGGATCGGTTTGTCCACTATCCGTGAGGGAAGGCCGCATGACATATATTCCGCGCCAAAAAGTGACCAAGCTCATTCCCAACAAGTTCGAGGCCATCAAGATCGCCGCCCTCGAGGCGCGCCGCTTGAACGACCGGGCCCGAACGTTCAACGTCAGCCTGCCCGGCAAAATCACGACCCTGGCGGTCGATCGGCTGATTGATGGCAAGGTCGAATACTACGACATGAAGGAACGCGCCCGTCTGGCCCGGTTGGAGAGGGAAGAAGAGGAAGGCGAGGAGTAGCCCATGGCTGCCCCGGTTCCGGCAAGCCCCAGGATCCTGTTGATGGTCACCGGGGGGATCGCCGCCTACAAGAGTTGTTTTCTGGCCCGTCTGCTCCTGCAGGCGGGCTTTGACGTTAAGGTCGCCATGACCGACGCGGCCGCCCGTTTCGTGACACCCATGACCTTCCAGGTCTTGACCGGCCACCCCGTGGCCACCGACCTGTGGGGCGAGAGGCAGAGCGACGCCCTCGACCATGTCGAATACGCGCGCTGGGCGGACCTGGTGGTCATTGCCCCGGCCACGGCCAACACCATGGCCAAGGCGGCCAACGGCATTGCCGACGAGATCGTCTCGACCATGCTGCTGGCGTTTCCCGGTCCGGTCCTGATGGCCCCGGCCATGAACGACAACATGTGGCGGCACCCCGCCTCGGTGGCCAATCGTGAGGTTCTGGCCGCCCGCGGCGTCCACTTCGTGGGTCCAGGATCGGGTTGGCTGGCCTGCGGCACCGTGGACGAAGGTCGGATGTCCGAACCCGAAGAGATTTTGACGGCCGTGAAGGATCTGGCGGCCGGCATTCCCGCCGCCGATGCCGCCTCATCCGCCACTGGGGTCACCGGATTCTGGGCCGGCAAGAAGGTTCTAGTCACCGCTGGCCCGACCCACGAACCCATCGACCCCGTGCGCTACGTGGCCAACCGGTCCTCCGGGACCATGGGTTTTGCCCTGGCCGCCGCCGCGATCAGGGCGGGCGCCGAGGTGACCCTGGTTTCCGGTCCCGTGGCCCTGGTTCCGCCGCGGGGGCTGGCGGATTACCGTTCCGTGGATTCCGCCGCCGCGATGGGCCAGGCCGTGGGGGAGATTCTGGACGGCGGCACCGACTGGCTGATCATGTCCGCTGCGGTCGCCGACTTCAAACCTGCGACCCCGGCTTCCGGCAAACTCAAGAAGGATGTCCTGGGTGACGGCTGGTCCCTGGACTTGGTCCGCAATCCCGACATCCTGAAAGATGTAGTCCCCGGACATCGCCCCGCTACCCTGAAGGTCGTCGGTTTCGCCCTGGAGACCGACGACGTGGTCAAACGCGCGTCTCTCAAACGCGAGGCCAAGGCAATGGACTACATCCTGGCCAACGATCCCACCACCGCCGGCTCCGGATTCGGCGCGGGAAATCACCAGGTCACATTGATCGGCCCAGATGGTATCATCTGGGAAAGCGCCTCGGTGCCGAAGGAAGAACTGGCCGGGGATATTCTGCAGCAGTTGGCCAGGACCGAATCGTAGGTCCGCAGAAAGCAAATCCGATCCCATGACTTCAGACCGCGACGACCGGCAGCAACTTCTTTCCGATTTCCTGACCTGGATCCGGCAGAATGAATCCGCCGGAATGCAATGGTTCCTGGCCGACGGTGCCGAGCCGGAGCCGATTGCGGCCTCGCCGACCGCTCCTGATGGCCCGGCGGCTGACGATCCGTTTCTGGCGGAATGCCTGGATTTCGTGGACCGGACCCTGCCCCTGATCGCCGGGCAGCCGGCACGCCCCGAATCCCGCCGTTCGGCCCCGGACAAGGCGAAGGACCTGGACCTGCTGCGCCAGGAGGTGATGCCCTGCACCGCCTGCGCCCTGCACGAAGGTCGGCACACGACGGTCTTCGGCGCGGGCAATCCCGACGCCGAGGTGGTCTTCGTCGGCGAGGCTCCCGGCCGGGACGAGGACCTCCAGGGCGAGCCCTTCGTGGGCCGTAGCGGGCAGTTGCTGACCAAGATCCTGGGGGCCATAGGTTACGGTCGGGACGATGTCTTCATCTGCAACATCCTGAAGTGCCGGCCGCCCAACAACCGGGATCCCCTTCCGGCCGAAGTGGCCGCCTGTGAGGGTCACCTGAAGCGGCAGCTGGCCATTCTCGACCCCCAGGCCATCTGCTGCCTGGGGCGGGTGGCGGCCCAGACCCTGCTGGGAACCGATGCCTCCCTGAAGCGTCTGCGGGAAACGGTGCACTTCTACGAGGGCATTCCCGTCATGGCCACGTACCATCCTGCCGCCCTGTTGCGGAATCCCGGCTGGAAACGGGAAACTTGGAACGACGTGCGCAAGCTGCGCGCCCTGGTCGAGGCCCTCCGGACCGAGGGAGCCTGAGACGCCGGCCCGCGGTTCATTGAGGAGCGGAGTCGGTCAAAGCAGGGTCGGCATTCCCATCCACGGCCAGATTTTCCAGACGAACAAGGCGATGACCAGAAGCAGCATCACGCTGGCGGGAATCCCGTAGAGGAAAAATTCCTTCGCCTGGAACTGGTGGCTCTCGAAGGCGATGGCGTTGGGGGCGGCGCCGACCAGCAGCATGAACGGCATGCCCGCGGCCGCGAGCGCCGCGAACATGACTACCTCGGGCTCCACGCCGACGTAGGGCGCCATGACCAGGGCCACCGGCAGCGTGATGGCGATGGCGGCCACGTTCATGATGAAGTTGGTCATGATCAGCACGAAGAACGTCACGCCCATGATGAAGACCAGCCAGGGCGCGGTATCCAGAAGCGACAGCCAGCCGATGGCCATCCACTCGGCCGCCCCGGTCTGCCACAGGCAGAAGCCGATGCTCATCGCCCCTCCGAACAGCAGCACTACATTCCAGGGCACCGCTTCGAGGTCCTTCAGGGACAGGATGTTGGTCAGGAAGAACAGCATGGCCGCCGTCAGAATAACGGCGCTCTTGTGGATCGGTTCCATGGCCGGCACGAAGCTGCGCAGGGTCAGCACCGCGACCATCGCGGCCACGATCAGGATGGTGGCAATCTCCTTGCGCGTCACCGGCCCGAGGTTTTCGTATTGAGTGCGAGCCCTTTCCCTGAGCCCTGGAAGCTCCTTCTTTTCCGGCGGAAATACCAGGGTCACGTAGCCCCAGAGCAGCAGGACCATCACCACCCCCAAGGGCAGCATGAAATGGGTGATGGTGAAAAATGAGATCTGCTGCCCGGTCAACTCCTTGAAGAAACCGATGGCCACCGCGCCGCGGGCCGCGCCGAGCAAGGTGATGATGCTGCCCGCGCCGGCCGTCCAGGCCATGCCGATGTAGAGCCCCTTGCCGAAGCGGGTGGGTCTCCCGCTGGGCTCATAAAGGTTGTGGACGATCAGCAGCAGCGGGAAGACGGCGGCCGCGACGGCGGTATGCGCCATGAACAGGGTCAGGGCGGCGGTCATGGAAAACACGCCGAGATAGATGATGGGGGTTTTTTCGGGAATCTTCGTCAGCATGTGGAAGGCCAGGCGCCGGGTCAGTCCGGTGCGGGCAAAGGCGGCGCCGACCAGAAGCGAGCCGAAGATGAACCAAACCGAGGGGTCCATGAAATCGGTCAGGGCCACGCGCGTGTCGCGGATCATCCAGAACGACTGGATGATGCCGATGGCGACGGCCGTCACTCCAACGGGAAACACCTCGAAGATCCACCAGATGCCCGCCAGCAGGAACAGGCCCAGGGCGGCCTTTCCCTGATGGGTCAACGGGACCACACGGCCGGTCGGGTCGATGTTGTCGGGCAGGGAGGGCGCCAGCGTAAAGGCCAGGAAGATGGCCAGGCCCAGCAGGAGCGGCAGGAGCCGGCGCGGGTTACGCATGGTCGGCTACACCGGGGCCAAGTTGGGGCTGGAGGGAAGTGGTCATCATTCCTTGCGCGTTCCTGCCTGTTCTTTCCGGGTCACCATCAGGGGAAATTCGAACCGTTCGTCGATTCCGGTCACGGGTGGATGATACACGGGATCCGCCAGGCCGGCGCCGGCCATTAGCTCGGCGATTTCGTCGTCGGGCCACCCCTGGTGGCACTGGATGTACCGCTTCAGGTTACCCGATTGCTGTTCAATGATCCAGTGCACATGAACCTCGGTGCGGGCGGCCTCGTCCCAGGAGAATTCCTGGAGCCAGAGGTGGGGCTCGTCGCAGAAGACGGATCGGTCGTGGGCGGACCAGTCGGTGCTGTCCTCCTTGACGAAGATGTCCCAGGGCTGGTACTCGAGCACGAACAGGCCGCCGGGTCGGAGGCAGGAGGCCAGCCGGGCCAGGATCTGTTCCGCGACCGCCGGAGCAAAGGAGTGGAATTCGCCGAACCAGAAGGTGACGGCGTCGATCGGGCCCACCTGCTTCGCCAAGTCGTCGGGCAGGGCGGTCAGGTCCGCCTCCAGGAACCGGCAGCCCAGGTTCTCGTCCTGATCGAGGGACCTCGCCCAGTTGAGGGCCGCGGGAGCGAAATCGATCCCGGTGGCCAGGTAGCCGCGGCGGGCCAGTTCATGGCAGTACAATCCGGGGCCGCAGCCCACGTCCAGGATGTGGCTGCCCGGGCCGCTGACCGGGGCCACCTGGGCGGTCAGCCAATCGAGGTGCCGGTTGATGACATCCGTGCTGCGGCTGGCCATGTGGGTTGACGGGTCCAGGTGGACGTCCAGCATCCGGCGGCTGAATTCGGGTTCATTCCAGGGAATCTGACTGCCGGTAACCCAGGCCCGGGCCGGACGTTCGGCTGCCAATATCCGGGATATCGCTTCGCAATGGAGTTGGGATTTGGCCATGGTCCCGGATTGCTCTCTTTCTCCGGAGAGGGAAGTTATCCCCGAACCCTGTGGATAACCGGACCGCTATCGGCAAAGGAATTGCGAGATGGTCAGGTGGGATTATCCCTGGGGAAGACGGGGTTTTCCACTTCATTTCCGGTTTGTCCCCGGGTTTTTCACCGCCGGGACCCCAGTCATCCCCGGGTTTTCCCCCGCTTATCCACAGGATTGTTGCGGGGCTCTTCAGGCATAAGTAGGGTTAAAGAAGAGGGCGTGGTAGATTAGGGGGCCTTGGCGCGTCCGCACCGGCTGAACCGCCGTCACCGATCAGTTTTTCGGTTTTCAGGAGACGAATTGGAAGTCCAGCAGCAGCCCAGCGGACCCGGCGAGGGCCGGTCCGGAAAATCCATCTACGGCTACGACCGCCTGGCCGGCGCCCGCCAGCTCCCTTTCAGTGAAGAGGCCGAACAGGCCGTGCTCGGCGCCGCCATGGTCGACAAGGAAGCCATCGGCCTGGCCCGCGAGAAGATCGACTTCGCCGATTTCTATCGCCTGGAACACCAGCTCATTTTCCGGGCCATGTGCAGCCTGTACGAGAACGACCAGGCCGTCGATCCCATCACCGTGGCCGACATGCTGCAGAAATCCTCGGAGGAGTTCCTCGACAAGGCCCAGCAGAAGGCCTACCAGGGCAAGGACCTGATGGAGGTCGTGGGGGGCATGGACTTCCTGATTGACCTGGCCGGCATGATGGGTACGGCCGCCAACGTGCTCTATCACGCGGGAATCGTGCGGGAAAAGGCTGTGCTGCGCACCCTGATCACCGTGTCCAACACCATCGCCACCGAAGCCTACGACGCCGCCGACGAAGCGGGCAAGATCCTGGACCGTGCCCAGGGCAAGATCTACGACATCAGCGAGGAAACCCGGGTCGGGGGGTTTGCGGCGGTAGATTCGATCGTGCCGGGGGCCTTCAAGTCGATCGAGGAAGCCTTCCAGAGTAACGACGACGTGACCGGCCTGAGGACCGGCTATGTCGAAATGGACCGCCGGACGGGGGGGCTGCAGCCCGCGGACCTGATCGTCCTGGCGGCGCGCCCTTCCATGGGCAAGACCAGTCTGGCCCTGAATATGGCCTACAACGTGGCGGTGAACGAGGGTGCCGGGGTGGGGATCTTCAGCCTGGAAATGTCGCGCGAGCAGCTGGTGATGCGCATGCTCGGCGCCAGCGGATCCTTCAACCTGCACAACCTGCGCCGGGGCAAGCTGCGCGCCGAGGACTGGCCGCGCCTGACCCAGGCCTGCGAGGAGCTGTCACAGGCGCCCATCTACATCGACGACAACAGCGGCATCTCGGTGCTGGAGATGAAGGCAAAGGCGCGGCGGCTCAAGCAGCAGCACGGGCTGGGGCTGATCGTCATCGACTACCTGCAGCTGATGAATTCGCCCGGCCGGGTGGAGAACCGCCAGCAGGAGATTTCGGCCATCAGCCGGAATCTCAAGGGCATGGCCAAGGACCTGAACGTGCCGGTGCTGGCGCTCAGCCAGCTCTCCCGCGGCGTCGAGGCCCGGGGTGATCACATGCCGATGCTGAGCGACCTGCGGGAATCCGGCGCCATCGAGCAGGATGCCGACGTGGTGCTGTTCATCTACCGCGAGGAAGTCTACAAGCCCGACGATGAAACGGTCCGCAACATGGCGACCATCAAGATCGGCAAGCAGCGGAACGGGCCCATCGGCCAGTTCGACTTGCACTTCCACAAAGAGTTCACGCGCTTCAACGATCTTGCGCGGTAACGATCGCGTGGCTTTCCCGCGCCACCACTCCTGCATTCGTGGTATCATGGAGCCAGGATCTTCTTCCCGGGAGGCTCTCATGCGTACCTTCATCTTGCTTGCCCTCGCCTGTGTTCTGCTGGCGGTTCCCGCCGGGGCCCAACCGAACATGGAAGACATGGACTTTCCCCCGCTCATGACCGAGGACGGCCTGCGGATCTTCTTCGATGCGTCCGTCGGTTGGATGTTCGGCGGGATCATCGCCAACCCGATTTTGGAATTCTGGCAGACCCAGCCCCTGGTCGACGCCTATCTCGTGGTTACCCATCCCTCAGCGGCCCAGCTGGAGGGTTTCCGCGTTCGTTCGGAGATCCTCGGCAACCATGTGGTCACCGGGTGGGAGGTGCTCGGCGCGCCCCTGTCCGTGCAGGTCATTGGCGACGAGATCCAGGTAGGTTACGAACCGGCCCTGGACCTGGACGGGTCGCCTGTCACCCTGATCCACTGGTCCTTGCTCAACGTGACCTTGGAGCCCGTCTCGTTCTACCTGAGGCCGCCGGAAGGCTACGAGACACCGGTCTATTTCGACGGCGAGGGCCTGCCCGTGGCGACCCACACCTTCAACGGGGCCTTCCACGACCATCAGGTACCCGTGGTGGTGCTCAACGGATGGGTGACGCCGATCGAGACCACCAGCTGGGGGGGAATAAAGGCGCTCTTCCGTTGAATTGGATTGGCGGGTGGAGGAGAAAAATGCGAAACCCAGTGAATACAATCACGATTTTCATTTCGATCTTGTTTATTGTCGGACTTTCTCTACAGGTGCAGCCCAGTGCAGCCTCCCCGCTTCAGGGAGGGGAGGACTGGACTGATGCATTTGAGATACCCGGTCTACCCTTTTCAGCCGATGGAACCACCGTTGGCTATGATTTTGACTGGACCCAGTTGGGGACCCCATGGTGTCCGATCCAAGCTTATGGTCCAGATGTTTTTTACTCATTCACACCGAGCTACGATATGTTTGTCAATATCGATCTATGCGGCTCCGACTTTGACAACATGTTGGCGATAATCGATCAGGACTTCAATCAAATCGATTGTATGGATGAGGACGGGATCAGCTTTTACTGGATCAATGAAAGGCCATGTGGTGAAAATACAGCAAGACTATCTCACGTGGCTCTGCAAGCTGACTTAACCTATTTCATTATTGTCACCAGCTTGGGAGATGACGGGAATTACCAATTGTATATGCATGAAGATGTAGTCGTTTCCGTCGATTGCCCCCCGGACGCTATCGATGAAGGGGAACCCCCAATCGTCCCAGGCTACCACGACGCCTATAACAGCGGTTGTACTGGCATGTCTCCGGAAAACCCGATACAAAATATCGACTTTGAAGGTCAGACTGTGGTGAAAGTTTGTGCCAACAGCGGTTGGTATTATCCGCTTTACGCCGACACAGATTGGTATGGGATTGAGCTCGATGCTCAGGGCACACTGGAAGCGATTTTGGAAAGCGAGCGAAGCACCTTTTTGATGAACTTGAGCCCCCCTGATTGTGAAGGATATAGTGTTGAGCAGTGGTGTCTTGCCGGATATGGGGAGACATGTTCGCTTGTCATTTCCGGTTCCCCTGGTCAAATAGTCTGGCTCGCCGTGGCGCCTAGGAGCCTAAGTTCTGATTTTTGGCCCGAGGTGGCTGAGTACAAGTATTTACTTTCATTCAATTCCAGCGTGGTAGAAACCGAGGAAACCAGTTGGGGCTCCGTCAAAGCATTTTATCGATAGTTGGATTGGATGAGCCCAGCGTTTTATGATCGATGCAAATGGCTGAAAAGAGTCGAAGTGTTTAGAGAACCGAGGGAGGTTGGGGATATAAATCTCAACCGCACGCTTTGAGGATATAGATCCTTTTCTTAGGGGGGCAGCCAATAAAATCTATGTCTTTAGTTTGTCTTCTTGTCATTTTTCTGCTGACAGGGACGAAGGTGTACGGAGCAAAATCCAATGAATCAAGATACGATGAATATGGTGTGGAAATTACTGAAGTCGACTGCAACTTTAAGGATGGAGAAATCGTTCCCCGACAAATTCTGGTCGGGTTAAGTGAAAAACTTTTTTCTCTACCTGATGACGTCGATGTTGCACCCATTGGCGAGTGCGAAATCGATGAAGCACTGGAAAATATTCTTCTCGATTACGGTGCGAAGAGCATTCGGAAAACTTTCATTGGTTTTGAAATCGATGACTTCAAGGGCGACCAGGGCGTTCCAAACCTGGAACGGTTTTTCGCGGTCTATTTCACCGCTGACCTAGATGTTCGAAGAGTCTGTGAAGAACTCGTAACCTTCCCCAAATAGAGGACCAGCGATAATCGGAGCAATCTGGCATAATACGAGCCAGGAGGTCTGATGAAGAAGTCGCGATTCACCGAAAACGCTCGCCATGTAAGTGTCTCCTCGGATGGTATACGTGCCGAATTTGTTGGCAATCATAGGTGCCATGTATTTGACATTGGGTATCTTTTCCATCGTCGAGATGTCTCGCCAGTTGAACCCCTCCCCGACGAGTCCCCTTCCCTGCCTGATCTCGAAGGGTATGACCATAACGTTGTTTGGGCCAAACATCTCCAGCTGCCCGGAGACTTCTACACTCAGACCCTGCGTGATGCTTATAAGCCCGGTTACAGCGGCGCAACCGATGAGAATTCCAAGGACATTTAGGGCTAACCTGAATTTGCGTTCCTTTAACCCGTTAAACGCGGTGAGTATGGTATCCTCTAGCTTCAACTCGATATTCTTGAAC
>RCNG010000096.1_pt1 | contig 32891 bp, 35 predicted proteins | sample 2041371 | NCBI WGS metagenome assembly RCNG01 (sample SAMN09708227, study PRJNA481090) | Marine sediment metagenome, whole genome shotgun sequencing project. | biome: marine sediment; feature: ocean; material: sediment; isolation source: Sewage treatment plant 1 marine sediment (STP1) ... | reverse complement strand
GGTAAATGCAGAGACGGTATTGATGCACCATGGAAAGATTCAATTATTATGACATCCCCAATATCAAATATAGAACAATTAACTGGTCGTGTTATTCGAGATGCTGAAAATAAGCAAACTCCCATTGTAATCGATATGGTTGATTATGGGTGTAAGCAAATTGCAAACACATATTATAAACGTGAAAAATTTTATGATGAAAAAGGATGGCCAGTTCAATATCTTATATATACAAAAAATCAATTGAAACCGATTGATAGAGAAGTGATGCACAAAATTCTCACTGGAGAGTAATATGAAAATTAAAACAGATTTTGTAACAAACAGTAGTTCATCATCATTTGTGGTTATAGGAACAAATGTAGATCCAGGAAATATTCCTGATGAGATTATTAAAAGGGTTCACGAAAAATATCCAGATGAGGATATTGATGGGATAAAAGAAGATATATATGAATATTTTGAGATTCTTCTTGAAGGATCTGATCTTGAACATTCCTTTGGTTATGATTATGAAGGAACCGTGATGGTTGGTATTTGCTATACTAATATGGAAGAAGATGAAACCCTGAAAGCATTTAAAGAAAGAGTTCAAAAAGAAATAAAGAACTCTCTTGGACTCGATAATAATGTGAATCACATCGAAGATTGTTGGATGAATAACTAATGAAACTAAAATCAGATTTTGTAACCAACAGTAGTTCGACTGCATATATAATTACAAACACCAGTGATATTAAAAGAGATCTGGTTGAATTTGTAAAAGAAAATCCTCAACTGATCGGACAGTTTGTCAAAGAATATGGTTATGAAAATGATCCTGAATACACACAAGAGAATATGATTAAATCAGCTGAACGTGAAAATGAAAGTTTTAATCCAGGAGACAGGAAATGGTGTTCTTTTGGTGATGAAGACGGAACACTCATTGGCAAAGTATTTGATTATATTCTTAGGGATGAAGGATCATCTAAAAACTTTACATGGAGATTCGACGAATACCTGAGGTGATTATATGAAATTTAAAACAGATTTTGTAACCAATAGTTCATGTGCTAGTTTTATAGTTGAAAAAAGACATATATCGGAGATTCAAATATCCCTAATTAAAAATCATTATGAGGTTTGTGAGATGTATCATCCTCCCGCTTTAGGATACAGTAGAGATAGTAGCGGATGGTCTATTAGTGAAACAGAAACATTGATAGAGGGTAACACATCAATGGACAACTTTGATATGATGTGGTTTTTATTAGAGATTGGCATAGATGATGACCATATAAAATACAGAGGATGTTATTAATGAAAATCAAAACAGATTTTGTTACTAATAGTTCATCAACTGCATATGTTGTTATAGTACCAAATGACTTTCATACTAATGATACTGAAATATGTGAGGTTGATGAACATTGTCAAATAGAGATGGATTATAAACACGATATTGCAAGTAAAGTTCTTTCTGAAGAAATCTCTGATTGTTTAGAATTATTAAAAGAAGGATCCTCCGTTGATCGAGATTATAGTATGCCCATATACGAAATTGTGCTTGAACTTTGCACAGTACATGATTTTATTTTAACATCAATTTCAATGAATGGGGGGGATGGTAATAATTTATTGCAAGGGATACAGGAAGAACAGATTGAAAAAGTCGTAGTTAATAATATTGATATAATGTCCGTATTTAATTTAATAAAAAGGAAAGGAAACAATGTTACTACAAAAACTGCGTAACCGAAAAGGATTTACAATAATGGAGTTGTTAATTGTTTTAATTATTATTGCTATTATGGTGATAATTACACTACCTCATTTTCTAGAATTTAAGAAAAAGTCAATAGAAAGAAGCAGCCCTATTAATATTATAACTCCAAGTGAAGAAAAAGCATTAGATAAAATTAATACACCACCCCCTCCAGTTCAAAAAAAGGAGGAATCTAAAAAAGAAGGAGAAATGCAAACATTATGATTTTCGCATTTATTGCAGATATTCATCTGTCGAGATATGGGCAAGACAAAGTCGAAGATGAATCTAATCTTCCTGAGCGATTACATAGTATAAATTTAGCTTTGCGTGAAGTAGGCGAGTATTGTATTCAACATGATATCCCAACCATTATAGTCGGTGGAGATATCCTTCATGGTAAATCTATTATCTATGCAATTGCTCAGAATATTATGATAGACTTCTTCGCTGACTATGGAAAGAAAATTGTGTTTCATGTTATTGATGGTAATCATGATCTATCTGGTAAGGGCGCAGATGCCGTTTCAGCATTAAAATCAATTCAATCAACACCAGGCGTTAATTGGGTAGCTCATAATACAACCCAAAGAATTGAAGATGGTGATATATTATTAGTACCATATTCACATAATGTACCACAAGTGGTTAAGGAAAACAAAGCAAGAATTCTAGTTTCACATTTTGGACTAAGCGAAGGTGTATTAAATTCAGGTATGAGCATTATATCTGATGTAAGCATCAAAGACTTGGTGGGGAGATATGAATTAGTGCTCCTTGGTCATTATCATAAACCACAAGAAATCATAAGACCGGAGATGACTCTTTATTATTCCGGATCTCTAATTCAATTAGATTGGGGAGAGAAGGGTGAAGAAAAACGATTCCTTGTTGTGGATACAGACACACTTAATGTTGATTCAATTCCAATAACACAATACAAACAACATATTGAAATTGAAATAAATAACGATAATCAAGATGATGCATTTAAAGCTGCTCAAGCTGCCAAGGATGCTGGTCATCATGTTAAAGTTATTATGAAAGAAAAGGTCGATCTGACACAGTTTAAAAATAATTTCAATGTCGTTGATAAAACAGAAACAGATATAACCGATAGAGGTATCACGAGTTCAATGTCTCAAGAAGATAGGATTCGCCGTTATCTTGAAATCAAAGAAGTTCCTCAGGACACGATAGAAGAATATGCTACAGAAGCATTTGACATAATTCAGAATTGCGAGGTATAATATGAGGCAAGCAAATATTCAAGAAGTGGGGATGGAGAATTTTGGTCCATATCTTGATCCCATGATTTTAGAATTTAAACCTGATACTATGGTATTGATGACTGGCCCAAATGGTATCGGAAAAACTATGTCTCTTGATGCAATTCCATATACCTTCTACGGGTCAACAAGTAAGGGTGCAAAGGGAGATGATGTAGTAAACAATGTAGCTGGTCGTAACTGTAAGACTTGGGTTAAGTTCAGCATGGACAATGATAATTATATTGTCACCCGATACCAAAAATATACAAAACTTGGAAACACAGTCATTCTAAATAAGAATGGTGTCGATATTAAAAAGGGTCATAAAGAAGTATTGCCAGAGATTGAAAATCTCATATGTTCAAAGAGAGCATTTATGAACACATTGATGTTTGGGCAAAAGGTTAAAAACTTCTTTACAGACTTAGTTGATTCTGATAAAAAATTGATCTTTCGAGAACTCTTAGCATTGGAACAATATCAATCATACTATGTAGAAACTACTGATCGATTGAAACAGATAGTTTTTGATATGAATGAAATTGAAAAGAATAAAGGGATCAATGAAGGTCTTCGAGTTGATACAAACACACAGATTCAAATCTTACTTAATGCACAAAAAGCATTTGAGGAAGAAAAACAATCTGTCATTATTGAACTAAAAAAGTCTGTCGATTCAAATCAAAGATTATTGAAAGAATGGAATGATGATCTGGCAATATTGCAAAAAGAAGATTTGGATATCGAAACAACTGTACTGGAGTTGACAAAAATCGAGTCGGAGTTAAATACTATTCAATCAAATCTCGATAGTGAATTATTGTCAATTCAACAAATAAAAGAGACTAAATTGCTTCAGTTACAAAACAAAGGAAGTGAAGCTAAAGCAGAATTAAGTCACTTATCACAAAAAGAGTATGATCGTATTCGAGATGTGAAAGCAGAGTTGAAAGAAACATTAAACGATCTTATTACAACAGCTCAAGGACGAAAGCATAAAGTTGAATTGAAAATTGAAAATATCGAGGGTAATATAAGACATTGGCAAGAACAAGCAAAAGAGATTCAAGATAATGTTCTCACAGCTGGTATCGCTGAATGTCCTTTATGTAAACAAGAGGTATCTGATAAAACTCTCGAACTATTGGGTGCAAAGGTTGCACAATATGATAATGATATAAGTGAATCATTTAAGAGCATTGAGTTCTTTCAATCACAAATAAAGAAACTTAACGCTGAAATGATTAGGGATGCCGACAGACTCAATGCAGAACAGGCAACTCTTGATGCTGAATTACAGCAAGTTCATGATAGTGAAGAAGATCAATTATCAAAACTTGATGAACGTCTAGCAGGAGTGATTTTACAAGTTGAGCAATTAGCTGATGAACAAAAGCAAACTCTTGAAAAAGAAATACAAGCAACTAAAAATGATCTTGAGTCTCAAAAGCGGGTATTGTTATCTAAGAAGAAAGATCAAGAAACCACCGCACAAAAAATAGATCAAATCCAAAAGACAATTGTGAATATTGAAAATGATATTAAGCAAAGGGAATATCAAATCAAGACCAAGGAAGCTGAAGAATATGATAAAACTCAACTTAATACATACATAAAACGGCAGGCAGAGCTTGATGCCGAATTACAAAGTCTGGAGGAGCAATGGGCAACGCTTGAACGAAAACAAACAATGTTAGACTTTTGGAAAACTGGGTTTTCATCATCTGGCATTCCTTCAATGTTAATTGATGAAGCAATCCCATTTATGAATGAAAAGGTTGCCGACTATTTAGATAAATTTACAAATGGTAGGTACATTGTTTCATTTGATACTTTAGCATCTACAAAGGCGGGCGACTTCAAAGACAAAATATCAGTCAATGTGGTCGATACATATACTCGAGCGAACTCAAGGATTCAGCTATCAGGTGGTCAAACACGAATAATTGATATTGCTACAATCTTAACGCTTGGGGATTTACAGGCAAATATTCAAGACGTGTCAATAAACATCTTACTATTTGATGAAATATTTGATAGTCTTGATGAAGAAAACATTGGTTATGTGTCTAAGGTATTATCTAAATTAAAATTTGGAAAGTCCATCTATTTGATTTCTCATAGGCATGAAGATCAACTTGAGACCGATGAAGTATTAACTTTAAGATGAGGTATTCATGAAAATAAAAACTGATTTTGTAACGAATAGCTCTTCCACATGTTATATCGTATCCATGCACGTAGATGAAATGACAAAGTTCAAACATTTTGTAAAGGAGCTAAATGGAAAGGGTGGTTTACAAAATGAAGAAGCTGCATGTTATTTCATATCTGAAAATATGCAATGTCTATTAGATTATACAAATGGCAGACCATATGATTGGGTATCAAAACCAAGGGGATTACGGTTTCGTAACTTGACGGAAGAAGCGTTTAATGCATGTAAAAAAGCAATCAACGATGGACAAGCTGCGGCAGAAGTTCGAGTTGGTCACAGTGTTCGTGACACATTCGATGAAGCATGGGGTAAATATATTGTTGACTGTATGTTATAATTGATACAGATTAAGGTAAATTATGAAAATAAAAAATGACTTTGTCACCAATAGCTCTTCTACATCATTCATAATTGAATCTTCAAATAAAATTCTACGAAAAGATATCGAGGGGCATTTTAGATTTTATTATGCCGAAGCATTTAGATGTTTCAATAACAAAAAAAGTCTTATGCATTATACAGAAGGCGGGCATGGAGATTGGATTTCACAAGCAAGAGGCAGGCCCGCAATGTATTGGCATATGGATTCAGATTGTTATAAGACAGCGTGTGAAGTTTTAGATAAAGGATATTATGCTATATACGCTTGTATTGACAGAAATGATTATGGAAGAGTAGATAGATTTTTAGAATTTGTAGAAGATCTTGATGGTAAAGTAAAAATTAGAAGTGGGGATTAATATGAGTCAAGTAAGAATTGTAAATTGGTTACTTACACGAAAGTGTAATTTAAAATGTGAGTATTGTGCAATAGTTAAAGATTATAAAAACATGCCTTCAAGTTATCCTGCTATGCAAGACTATATAAGAAATGAAATGCCAACGGATGTTGTTATCAATACATTAAAAGCAATTAAGCTTCATAATCCAAATGCGTTTCATATTCTGTATGGCGGAGAACCATTATTAAGACCCGATCTGCCGGAGATCATAAATTATTGTAATGATAATGAAATCTTTTATACAATCATTAGCAATAATACTCCGGCAATACAACCTTTAATTAAAAAATTGTTTGATAAGGTTGATCATGTAGAAGGATTCACAAGTTCCGTTGATCCAATCTTTAACGAAATTGGAGAAAATGAAGATCGAGTTCAAAAAAGCATCGAGGGACTCAGACGTTTAAAAGAGATTCAAGGAGCAGGAAAGGTTAAAGATGTTGTAGCTGAAATAACAGTTATGAAACACAATCAACATCTATTGCACAAACTTGTGGAAGAATTAAGTGCTGATGAAATATACAGCGACATTACATTTGTTGATATTGCAAAAAGCAAATATTATGATTTTTCAAATGTGTGGGAAAAATCTCTTTTGGTTCAACCGACATTCAACTTGGCAGAAGAATTAATTGATATTATGAATGATACATCTCTATATGTTCACATGAAAGACATTCTTATTCCAAAGATGTTTGATACATTGCCAAGTAATTATGACTGTGAGCTTGAGAAAGGTGTTCATAATATTACCATAGATGCTGATGGGTCAATAAGATTATGTTTGAGAATCCGAGGGGTATCAACTCCAACATGGACTGTAGATGACTTGTTTGATAAAAAGCATCCTCATCTTATTAATGATAATATATTTAAATCTATAAAATGGGATAAAAAACAACATTGCAGATTATGCAATCACTCATGTTTAATGATGAGTAAATATTTCGACGATACAAATGAGGCAGTGGACACGCTAGTTCACTCAGATAAACGGGAGGGGTAATTATGCCTACAGACAGTAATGAAAAAAATCTAGACAGTGATGTAATAGTAAGCGCTGTTCAGTTCTGGAAAAAAATATATGATGAAAAGGAAGTAATAATTCGATTCACAAAGAAGGATAAATCGAATCGTATTATGAAATGCACTTTGGATTTTGAAAAGATTCCAAAGAAAGATCATCCAAAGGGCGTGAACATTCATAAGATTTTAGCTCTCATTCAGAAAAATAAAATTATGCATGTTTATGATTTAAATAAAAAAGCGTGGAGGTCAGTTCCATTCGAGAGAGTAGAATGGATGGACACACAAAGTAGAAGATATTATACAAAGAAATAAAGGAGAATCATAGATGGGAATTTTGCAGAAACTTCTCAGTGAAATCGGCCCCAAGAAAGATGAGGTTGATAAACTTGAGGGATTAAGAACTTTATGTGACAGTATATTTGAACAAGAGAAGGATAATAATGAACATGCAGTCTTACTTCCCAAAGGTCCCAACATATTTCTTTCATTGGAAGTTCCCGGAAGAATTACGGGAGAGATTGCATTTTTATCATTAGAGCGTGAAAGTGAAGACTTATATCTAGCAGTTTTATTTACTACAAATAAAAAAGAACTAGCGAAAGCCCACTCGATGACTGACACACCTTCAATAAAGAGACAAAGAGTTTGGGAGATTAATGATAGTCGGCCAGAACAGATACTAACTGCATACGCTAAACGATATAAATTTTTACGAGGTGAATAATGAATATGATAGGTGAAATACGAATCAATGAAAAGTATGCACATCTATATAGGTCTCAATATGGAAAAACATTTAAGGGTGAATCAACGCCCATGGTTAATAAAAAGGTTTTATTGACAAATGATTATTTGAGACGAATAACTTCCGGTTTTAAAACAAACGATGCATCAATCCTTCCTCCAAATTGCAGATATATACAAAAATATAATAAAGGACACATTGTAGTTGTTGAGGAACCACCTGCTTTCAGAACTGTTCACATGTCTTTGAATTTTCATGATGAGATTAGACAATTAACAGAAGAAGGCAAACTGGAAGAATATGGTTATGATAACATGTTTGGGTATGACTACAAAACAGAATCATTAACATTGGCGTTACCATATGTCATATTTATCTTATATGTAAATAACTATAATGAATTATCTGCTGGCCAAGTATTTTTCAGAGTTGCAAGACTCACAGGTATGTCAGACTATTTACTTAAAGCTCCATTTACAAACATTTCGGATAATCAATATATTTGTTTTGGAAGTAGAGTAAATGGGCAATCACAAACATTAAATGCGTCAATAGAGAAAACCATTAATGCTTTCTGGAGTGCTCAATTTAATACTGATTATACTTATAATCGTAAAGCATATAAAAATGTTGCAGGTATTCGTTCATATATGGAATGGCAAGCATTATCTAGAATAGATCCAATGTTTATTTACAATGTAAACTGGATTAAAATACCAATGAGCGTAGGTCAAGCTGTGACAGAAATACAACGCCATTATAAATTATCAACTAACAATGACTTTCAATATAAAACTTTATCTGAGATTTTTGCTAAACCATTGGATACAGGTATTGATGAAAAACCTAATCCAAGAGCAAGAAAGAAGTTTAGATTATTTTATGATGCTGCAGAAGGGGTGCATATAGATTCTAGATTTTTCCTTCATGTTGGAGATCCTTTCTATATAAAAAATGATAAACAGCTTTGTCATGTTAACTCTTTTATCAGTTTTATAGATAGTGGTGATATAAAATATATAAGAGTTGAACGGGAGGATGGTAAGTTAATTACATATAAATATACCAGAAAGTTTTCAGAGTATATTTCAAGAGAAGCTAAAAAATTAAGATATGAATCGACCGGAACTCTTAAAAATGGAGTAACTATTAAAGAGAATGATATTCTCATTTTGAAAACTCCGGCTGGACATGAACTATATAAGAAAGTTGAATATATCCGTAAAGCTCGAGAAGGAGTTCATGAAGGCAGATTTGGGGATGGATTCTATATTTTGGAGAATACAGAAGCTAAAGTACTTGATGTAAAAACTCCAGAAATTAATGGGATTGAATTAAACAAAAAAGATACATACATATATACTACTGCTATGTCAGAACTTCCTATTTTATCTTGTGCTGTTACTAACTATGATGGCATTGATACAGGGCCTCAGGGAAGTCTTTTTATTAATTTAAATCATATAGATAAAACATTAAGGCCAAACCCATATCAAGTAAGAATGTCAAATACGCCAAATCAAACAAAAAAGATTTTTTCTATGGATGAGGTTAAACCCTTACCTCCAGTATTTAGAATTGGGCGAACTTTAAGAGCAGCAAGATCAAAATCAGATGGAAATACAGTTGCGAATGATAACACTACAGTGTTTGGAAGTGAACGCGGAATACTTTTTGATAGTGTTGTTTGTGAATTGAGAAAACCACAAGTGCAAGATATAAGAAATCATATATTAGTTGAAGATAAATTTAGAATCCAAAGTTTTGATATGGATATTGCATTTGATATAGGAGATAAGGTAGTAGTATCTGATTGGGTAAACCCGGTTAATATGTTATCTGTCAAAGTAATTCAAGCATTTAAATTTAATGAGTCCAGCGGAAACATTACTTTCATATTAGCTGACCGAGATGGAAATCTGCATCAAGAAAAATATGTTGATGGGCAGAACGGATTTATATATGTAGGAAGAATCAGAAAAATTACCAATACATTTGGAAAATTAACAGCTGGTACAAAGATTAAATGTAAAGAAGCTGGCATTCCGCATTTCCCAATGAAAGATGTGAATATAATTATTGGTTTTATAACTGATACTGACGGACCAGATCCATTGGTGTTATGCTCAAATTGTTGTACTTTGTGGTATAGTGATGTATTATCAAAATTTCAAAAGATCACGATGAAAGCAAAGAAATGGGCATCATTAAAACACGCTCCTATTGATGTATCAAAAATTAAATATCAGGCAGGAGATCTTGTTCAAGGAGAATCTGTAAATCGAAATAATTCAGGGTGGATGACATTTAAGGTTAACGGATCAAACATTCTTAAGTATATGGACTTTAACCATTATACAGCATACCCAGATTATTATTCCTTGGATAGATATATTATGGCTCATTCGAGATTGGATTGTATTCCAAATCCAAGAATAGGAGCTAAAAAACAATCCGAAACAGGGTACGTTAAAGCATGGCCTAATTTCCACGGTCACTTCTTTACAAGTCCCGTACCCGTATTAAAGTTTATCAATGATGAAAGGAGTATTGTAAATGTTCAAAGTAGTTCTGAATGATGGACAAAGTGAAATGCCAAAAGACGATGTATATTATATTATTGGAAAAGAGGGAGTATATCTCAAGAAGAAACTTGGGGTAATGGAAAGTCTTGCTCCAGTTGATAAAATCTCTATTCTTGAAAGCGTTACATCTATGGCAAAAATGCATATCGAGCCAATTCCTGGCAAATGGATTGCAAAAGTTATGGGATTTTTTAAGGCAGTATATGCAGAATATAAATCAGAAGCTATTGTGTTATTGTTTTATAATGCTGAAACAGGAAAATATAAGATTGTTCCTCCTCATCAAAAAGTTGCTGGGGCATCATGTGATTATGATAAAGGGATCACTCTTGAAAATTATGAAATGATTGGTACTATTCATAGTCATGGAAGCATGTCAGCATTTCATTCAGGTACTGATGATAAGGATGAAGAACATTTTGATGGACTTCACATTACATTGGGCGATCTTGATGATGAATTTCCGAGCATCTCTTCATCAATTGTAGCAAATGGATTTAGAGTTATGGTTGAACCAAGTGAATATATTAACAATCTAACTCTTATGTCAGAAATAAATCCTGTTGAAGGCAAGCCTGTTAAGACAATTTATAAGATTCAAGATGCTAAGCTGGTTATAGATGAGGAAGCAACAGCCAAATTTACAACTGGTTATGGATACGCCTATAAAAAGTATGATAGACGTTATGGTGTTCTTGTTTCTGATCGAGATAGAATCTTCAACAAAAAGTGGATGGCCATGGTAGAGAGAGGCACATTTACTTATCAAAGTTATCGTCAACAACCAATATATGGGTACGGCGGTGCATATGGTCCTCATGGATGGGGACAAAACTATGATTCACACGCATGGGGAGCAGCTGGTCGTGTTATTACACCTCCAGCAGCAGGAACAAGAGTTTCACCATTGAATGTTGGTCCTGCATCTCTATCACCTCTGAAATTTCCTGCTCATACTCCAGAAGGTGACTTTGTTCCATGTGCTACATGCACTCATAGACTTTGTAAATTGACGAGTGAAATTGAAGAGGATGACTTCACAAATGATGAGTTGTATCAATGTATTGAATGTGGAGAATTGGTAGAAGATAATGGTACTAAAATGGAGCTCGAATGTACCCAATGTAAAACTGACGCTCACCTTGTTCTTGTAGATGATAATAACTTGTTGGATAACTATACGCCATCCGATGAATATGATCACATGTTTAAAAAAGATCAAGCAGTAGCTGAGAGTCTCTATATGAAATGTACTACTTGCGGCAATGGGTTTCATAAATGTGAAACAGATACAGCGTGTCCTTTCTGTTATACTTCGCTTGAAGGATGCTCTACTGAGGAATCATTAGAAAATCAACAGAACGCAGATTCAGGATCGTACCTTACTCCAGAACAAAAAGAATCTAATGATGCCGCACTCAAAGCAGCAAGAGAAGCAGATGCAACTATTGTTAGAATACCTGAACCAGGATCCAAATCAACTCCTCTTTCAAAGAAGAAAGATACTGGACTTATAGCAATGTTCAAAAACGTTTTCTCAAGGGAGATGGATAGCTAATGGATTATCATATTACTATTATAGGTCTCGGTGGGGTAGGGTCAATACTCGCCGAAAGACTATGTAGATTTTTAAACTATGCAAAAGATATATCCGCAGATATATTATTAGTAGATGGTGATAGCTATGAACACAAAAACTATGAACGACAAGAGTTTACCCGGATGGGGAATAAAGCTGATATTAAAGCAACTGAACTACAAATGAAGTTCAGCGAACTGCGGTTTGATGCCTATGAAGGCTTCATCAATGAAGCGAATATTGCTGAATCTATTAAGGAAAAAGATGTTGTATTTCTATGCGTTGATAATCACAAAACCAGAATGATAGTATCCAATTACTGTAAACAATTACAAGATGTTACGTTAATCTCTGGTGGGAATGAATTTACAGATGGGAATGTGCAGATATATGTCAGGAAAAATGGGAAAGACTTGACTCCTGACTTGTGTGCATATCATCCAGAAATTGCAAACCCCGATGATAAATTACCGGAAGAAATGAGCTGTGAAGAGCTTGCGAACTCAGACCCTCAATTATACTTCACAAATTTGGGAGTCGCTACATTAATGTGCTGGTCTTTTTACAACGCAGTTGTAAAGGAACAGTACGAACGCTCTGAGGTCTACTTTGATATGCTTAGTATGACTGCAGATGCAAAAATCAGAATAGTGAAATAAAGGAGATTGTTATCATGGGAAAAAGTTTTACAAGAGAAGGTCTAGAGGCCAAAACGTCCAAGGCTCTGAAAAGAATGTGTATTGATGAACTGAATATTGTTGGTGTTTCTAAGAAAGATAAAACAACAGTTATCAATTCTATCATGGCCCAGTATGGCGGGAAAACCGCTGCAGCTACCATTACCAAAGCTGCAAAATCAAAGGTAACCGGCATTGAGTTCAGTGGTCAAAGTACCCTGACCAAACCGTCCGCACCTTTCGGTAGCCGTACCACCACAACCATTCACGTTTCATGTGGTGCTTCCTCAGGCAACTTCCCAGTTGGCGGGAAAACAGTAAAAGATGTTGGAGACTTCTTGCGAGAAGTTCTAAACGTTGATCGTCTGTCTACTGGCCTGGTAAATGGAAAAGAAGTTGGTGCCGACTATGTTCTTAAAAATGGCGACACCCTGGAATTCCTGAAACCAGCTGGAAAGAAAGGCTGCTAAATAAAATTAATGAGGGGTCTGTATATTCAGGCCCCTCATTGAGTAAGGATAAAAACCATGAATGAAGATATACAAAAAGTCTTGATTGACAACGACGTTGATAAAATTTCATTTTATTATATCAACAGTCCAATTGTAAACAATGCATTTACAACATGTGTTCTTATCAATTCCTCACAAGGAACAATTGAAGCGCGAGGAGTATCTATATGTTCTGTCGCAGATACATTTAATAAATCTGAGGGAAAGAACAAAGCGCTTGGACGCGCTGTAAGAGCATTAGCAAGAAGAGAAAGCAACTGGAAAATTCACGGTATTGGTCGTGATGATGAATATATAAGGCGTAGTATGAAAATAAAAACACAGACAGATGAAAGCCGCTTCGCCAATGAAGTTGTCCCGGAACTTAAACGAATTGATCCGGACATGACTGTGGTTATAACAAACTGTGGTTCATATAAAAAATATACATATGAAATTCCTATAAGTTATCCTGTTAAATTGGCTAACTCACTATACAGATATAAATCACAATACAGACCCACTCCGGTTGGTGCCCAAGAAACTGAGCTTCTAAAGAAACGAAGTATTTTCACAGAACCAATTTTAGATGAAGCTTAATTTTATTAGGGGGGACTCCAAGTCCCCCCATCGTATTAAAAAAAATGAAAAGGAGACTATAGAACGTGCCATATAAAAATATTGTCGTCCTTGGTTTAGGAACCCTTGGGGGTTTTATAGCAGAAGCAATTTCTAATTTAGAAAGTACCGAAAAGTTAGTTATCATAGACCACGATGTAGTTGAAAGTAAAAATTTAAGAAATTCTATTTATAGACAGATTGATATAGGATGCCCAAAAGTTGAAGCTTTAAAGGACATTCTATCTTATCAAAATCCAGATATAGAAATTTGGGCTTTCCAGACTGAATATGTTGAGGGAGTAACCAAGCTAATAAAAGAAGATTTGGTGATTGATTGCCGTGATTATACATATGACAGAAAATCTGAAATCGATGCAAGATTTTATATTTCATCGAGATATTTAATGGGGGATTTCAGAAAGAATGTAGTTTATAAAGAAGGTCAACCTGGAAAATATATTACTGAGTTGTCAAAAAATGATTTAAGACATGCTGCATCAATAGTTTCAATGATGATCCACAGCAATACTATTAAAACTCTTATAAAGAGTCATTCTGTCCAAAAGTATGAACTCGATTCTGTCAAACATATAGAAAATTATTGTTATGATATTGTTTATGATAATGTACTTGGTGAAGAAAAATTTGTAAACCTTCCAGATAAGATCGTCCCAATTCTGGATATGAATAAAAATAAGGATGTGGTTATGTTTGTTGGAAATAAACTTTTTCCAGTTGCCGAAAAAACCATTCCAGTAAACACTCTAAAAAGTAGCAAAGACGTAATTTTAAATATGACATCTGTAGTTAGTTGTCAAACCGAATTTAATAACTTTGTAGTATCAGTTTTCAATGAAGGTGGAAAGATGTATATCGAACTTATACCCGAAACAGGAGCTGCATGATGGAAATCATAAATCATGAAATAACAAAGTTTATTATACCACGAAAATTAATATTCAAAAATGAAATATACCAAATTAAAAAACTAGCGAACAAATTTGAGATATCAGGGTATGTAGTTAAAACTGTTAATGGAAAAATTGACATGGTTATTTTAAACAATCCGCATCCAAATGCAATACCAAAAAGCGGAGAGTTTTGTATACCAAGCGGTTTGAGAAAAAACACACTATCCAGAAAATCAAATTCAATGATAATTAGTATGCTCTCTTGCTTTAATTTAGATGATTGTTATTTTACCCCTTGGGACGAAATTCAATATGAAAAACAAGAGGTGTTAGGAACATGGACGAAAAACAACGATTAACCGATAAAGATATGTCAGCACGAGTTGGCATGATTATTGATGAACTTATGTCAAGTGGAAAAAAAGCTGCAAGATCAGTTCTTGACTTGATGGTTGAAAGAACCGCTCAAACAGCGGACGCTATGGTTGATAAAAAAGTTGATAAAATAAAACAAAAGTTAAACGAAAGAGATTGCGATGACGAAGAAAAAGATAATTAATTTAGAGCAACCATCATTATTAGAAAACGAAATTGTCCGTATAGTTGATAAGGCCATTATAAATTCAAAAATACAGTTGGCTGCAGATGATATAAGAATCATTGCTCATGAAGTCATGCCTGATTTAGATAGGATGATTGCAAACAAAGTCAGCGAACATTTTCTACAGATAGGACAATTTTTAGTCGACAAATTCAAACTGGGAGATTGATAAATGCCTAAGATATTAAATTACGAATTATTTTGTGAAAACTTAGACGAAGTAACGTCTCTAAAAACATTCGGAAAGAAAAAGTTTCACCCATTTGGATTATTCTCTGAACAGATATTCGGACCGGTAAGAAATTATACTTGTCAGTGTGGAATATATCATGGAGTGTCAAAATCAGGTGGTAAATGCGATGAGTGTGGAGTTGATATTATAAATAGCGATTCCAGAAGAAAAACATTTGCAAAGATTGTAATACCAATACCAGTTGTGAATCCTTTGTTTTATGATCTCATAGTTGATCTTGGTGGAAAGAGTTTGAAAAAAGCAATTGATGATCTTATGAGGAATGATCAAAGCGTTCTTTATTTAGACGATGAAGGATATTCAGTTACTGTAACTCCAGAACATTTGCCAGAAGAAGTTCAAAAATGGGAACGCGCAGAAGCAATTGAAGTTCTCGTTATCAATCTTGCAAAGCAAATGGTAAATGATGGAATTACAGAATGGCAATTCATTCTTGATAAAATCGATAATCTGCTTATAAATACAGTCATTGTATTGCCTCCTGATCTGAGACCAACATCAAAAAGTTCTGGAGAAACAAAACAGTTAATGGACAAAATCAATCGATATTATGTCCAAATACTCACTAAGAAGGAGATAATGAAGGGAACAATCATTGATGTACAACGTGATAAAGCTCTTTATTATACTTACTTCAAACAGTTACAGAAGGATGTGAGTGAATTATATACAAGGATTCTTGAAAAAATGGCAAAGAAAGAAGGATTGATCAGAGGAAACATTCTTGGTAAAAGAATTGATTTTTCAGGTCGTGCTGTCATTACTCCGGATCCAACATTATCATTAGAGGAATGTAAACTTCCATATTTAATGATACTTGAAATATTTAAATTGCCCATTGCTAAAAGAATTATTCAGCTCGGCAAATTTAAACTTCTTAATGAAGCTATTGACTTTGTTGCAAAATGTATTGATAACCACTTACCTGTCCTATTAAAAGTTTGTGAGGAAGTAACAAAGGGGGAATATTGTATTTTAAACAGACAACCTTCTCTTCATAAACTAGGAATGCTTGGATTTAAAATTAAAATCACATTAGACAATGTAATAAAAATACATCCTTTGGCATGCCCCCCATTCAATGCAGATTTTGATGGAGATCAAATGGCAGTATATATTCCAATTACAGATGAAGCCAAAGAAGAAATCATACATAAGATTTCGATAGCATCGAATCTAAGTAGCCCTGCAAATGAAAGTTTAACTACAACACCAAGTCAGGATATTATATTAGGTATTTATTATTTAACATCACCGGAATTTTCAGATAAAACGATAATGTTTAAAAATAAAAATATACCGATAGGCGAAGCTGAATTTAATATGCAGCTTCCGAAAGAGTATCCGATTATGCGTGGGCTTGTTACTGAAAAAGAATTACTTGTAATTCTTAATGATATTAAAGATAATTACCCAACTGATGTGACCGTACAAACTCTCGACAACATTAAGAGAGTGGGGTTTAAATTTGCAACTCTATTTGGTTCTACTATGTCTTTAAAAGATTGTATCATTGAAGGAACGTCTGAAATAAAAAAGGGTATCTTTTCTCACAAGGAATTAAGAGATCAAATTATTGCATTTTCAGATCCACGATTGATTGATGAACTTAAAACTAAGTTTAAATATTCATATATGATAGAATCTGGAGCAAGGGGTAGCTGGGATCAAATGAAGCAGCTTGTATTAGCTCGTGGGTTTATTGCGAATTTCGATGGAGAAATTTTACCATTACCAATTAAAAACTCCTTAATCGAAGGTCTAACCCAAGAAGAATTTTTCTATTCAACTTATGGTTGTAGGAAAGGTCTTTTGGATGTTGCATTGAATACTGGTACATCTGGGTATCTATCAAGGAAACTCATTTTTACATGTGCCAATTTACAAATAGATGAAGACGTTGAAGATTGTGGGACGACAGATCTTTTAGATGTTGATGTGACAACAGAACGGAAGGCAAGAATGTTAGTAAATAGATGGTGCCTTTCAGAAGATGAAAAGTCGTTATATAAAATTACAAGAGAAAACTATAAAACCATAATCGGTAAAGTTATTCAAATACGAAGTCCTATTTTATGTAAAAATCCTAAAATTTGTAAGAAGTGTTATGGCGATTTATATAAAAATTTGAATAGTCGCTTTATTGGAATTATCGCTGCTCAGACATTGGGGGAACGAGGAACTCAATTAGTTCTAAGAACTTTCCATACTTCAGGATCAGCTGTAATCAAAGGTGAAGAAACAGCAGAAAACTCAATGAAACAAAGAGATATCATTGGGGATCTAGCTGCAGTTTCAGAACTTCTTCATAAATTCAAAGGAAAAACATATACTACTATAGTGAATGATTTATTCGATGTTTATGATAAAGACATTCACCATGTACACTTTGAATGTGTGGTGGCTCAATTGATGTGGAGAGATTATCAAAAATGGAGACTTCTTGATAATAGAGATAAAGTTACGCCCAATTATTATAGTATCCAATCTGTACCCAATCAAGAGAGTTGGATTTTGGCAATGGCATTCTCAAACCCAAAAAGATCAATCTTACAAGGTATTTTATATGAAGGTAGATATTCAGGGGTCATGGACAAAATCCTCAAAGGAGAAAAAATCACATGAGAGATCCAGCTCGAATTGAGCGGATGTTGGAGTTAGTTAAGAAGGTCTGGTATAGTGCTCCAGACCTTCGACTAACCCAACTTATAATGAACGCTCTAAAAATGAATAGCGATCCGTATTATGTAGAAGATGATAAATTAGAGATCGCACTAAAAGCATATTGTAAAGATAGGGGGATTTAGAATTGAAAATAATCAATCCAATAGCTGCAATACAAAACGAAGATACAAATATCTTCACAATTCGTCAAATAGATTATGATAAAATTTTACCTGCTGTTCAAGAAATAGTTAAACCTGTTGAAGAAATTGGATTTCAGATTAATGAGGTCACTTTAAAAGATTCTCGTTTTTCATCGGGGGAGTTAGCCAAAACTCTCAAACAAACATTGGCCATTAAATTACAAAAGGGATCTGCCGAAATTGATTTAAGCATATTCATTCCGAAATTGATTGATGGAAATTATGTTTACATCAATGGTAGAAGAAAAATCCCATTGTTTCAACTGTTCGATACTCCAATTGTTACAAGGGGTGAGAATATAAAACTACGAACAAATGTAGCAACTATAATGGTATTTAAAGATAAAGATTCTCCATTCATTAAAATTAGTTTTCTGGGGAAAAAGGTTCCGTTATCTTTAATGATATTAGCGTTTCATGGTATTGAAGCTGCTAAAGAAAAATATGATCTTGATGATGAGATTGATTTAGAAAGCGACAATCTGTTTGATATATTAAGACAGGATCTCAAAATGTATTGTGAAGAATCAATGGGATATACTCTCGATGATTTTATTCTTGAGCTTGGAAGGATCTATTCAAGATATAATGCAAAATCAAAGGGAGCAGATATATTATATGCCATGGATCTAATTCCTAAAGTTGATTTAATTACAGCACAATTTATGCAACACGATACTATTATAGATGAGTTATCTGAAATCCTCAAAACAGGTTCTGTTGATGATACCTTATTCACAAACAAAAGGGTGAGGTGTTTTGAATATGTTGTTCTTGGAAAAGTATCAAAGATTATATTTGATCTTTGTTTTGCAAATCGAACAGCAAGGCAACCAAAGTTCAATATCAACTCAACTCAAATTTTATCAGATTGTAATGTGTCTGATATTGTTCAGTTTGACTTTTCAATCAATCCGGTTGAGGAATTAACAAAACTATCAAGGATAAGTCTCCTTGGTCCCGGAGGATTCAAAAGGGAAAACATTCCCAAACATTTAAGAGATATTTGTCCGACTATGTTTGGGCGTTTATGTCCGGTGGATACTCCAGATAGGGACAACTGTGGAGTTCTGCAGAATCTAGTCCCGAATGTAAATCTGGATGACAACATGAAGTTTACAGAAGACATTCGTGAAAAACATCCAATATCAATACCTGTATCAATGACTCCTTTTCTTAAACATGATGATCAAACAAGATTACAAATGGCATCTTCACAGATGAGACAATCAATCATGTTAAGAGAATTTGATACTCCTTTAATAAGTTCTGGGTGTGAAGGGTTATATACGCAAAGCACACAGTTTGTCAAGATTGCCAAAAAACCAGGCGAGGTAGTTCATCTTGATAAGGATTATATGATTGTTGTATATGATGATAAAGACGCTGAAATGTTTGATGTTCGATATAGAAAAATTTATGTTGAGCACATGGATTTTATGAACATATATGTCAAGCCTGGTGATAGATTCAATGCAGGTGATGTTTTAGCAGAAAGTAATTTCTGTAAAGATGGAAGCATCAACATTGGCAAAAACTTATTGACAGGTGTTATGGTTTACTATGGAAATAATTATGAGGATGGAATTGCAATATCAGACAGACTTGTGAAAGAAGATACTTTAACATCAGTACATTATAAGGATCTTTCATTTACATTAACGCCTGATAAGGTTCTTTTAAGTCTGACGGATGGGGAATACAAACCCTTACCAACAGAACTTGAAACAATACAAGCAGGAAATCCATATGCCATTCTACAAAAATTAAATTCTGATGAATTTTATTCAGCTTTCTCTGAACAAATTCCATTGGAAGCTCGGAAGAATTATATTATATCCGAGGTTAAATTATATGGTAACTCTTGGAATGAAGAGGTACCTGAATATAAAGAATGGGTTGAAGAGACTTTGGCAAAGCAACAGGACAAAGAAAAAGATTTACAAAAGATGCTTAAAAATGTTATGTCCAAGGAACAAGCTTTTAAAACTATCAAAGAACATAGCTTAGATAAATTCTCATTTGTTGGAAAGTATAAAAAGAAACGTGAAAAAGTAAATGGGATGCTTGTTGAAATGTTCGGTGTTCATTTCAGGCGTGTACAAGTGGGAGACAAAATGGCAAACAGGCATGGCAATAAAGGAGTTATCTCCAGAATTGTGCCTCAAGAAAAAATGCCACAACTTCCAGATGGGCGTCATTTAGATATATGTATCAATCCATTGGGCATTATATCACGAATGAATATTGGTCAGTTGTATGAGCTACATTTAGCTATGGCAGTTGATTCTTTAAAACGATCAATGTTAGAAATGCTTGATGGGGATGTTACTCAGAAAAACATTAGAAAACATTTACTGAAATTTATAAAGATAGTTGATTGTACAGAAGGTGGTTGGTATTATAAACAGTTCTCTGCGCAGCTTCCGAAAACAATAACAAAAGAGTTTGCTGAAAACTTAACTGTTATGCAAGCTCCATTTCAATCATGTGGGCTGGATAGAGTTGAAGAAGCTATGAAACTTACAGGTGAAGATTTTAAATACAAATTATATGATCCATTGGCAAAAGTACATTTAGCTAATCGGATTGCTGTTGGATTTATTTACTTTTTCAGAATGGTTCACATTGCAGAGGAGAAACTTGCAGCAAGGGGCATTGGAGCATATGCAAGAAGAACATTGCAACCGCTTGGTGGAAGAAAGAATAAGGGTGGTCAGCGATGTGGTGAAATGGAAACCGCATGCTTAATTGGCCATGACGCTCCAGCCAATCTACATGAATTTCTTACAACTAAATCAGATTGTATTGATTTGAAAAATGCATACATTCGTAATTTTATAGATTCAAACTTAACAGATGAAAGCAAGGAATTAGATACAGTGCCTGAATCTGTTAAATTGCTTAATTCATATCTTACTGTGATAGGAGTTGAACACAAATGAGTTGGCCAAAATATGAAAATACCTCCTCAACTGTTGCCGAAAGCTGGTATTATCCCCGCGCCGGAAACAGTATAGAGGGGGAAATTACTGAATTAAAAAAGGAAATAAGACAGATAGTAAAAGAAAAAAAAGACGATCAAAATAAATATTTACCTAAATTTGATCCAAAGAATCTAGACATATAGGAGGATGTTGTATGGAAAATAAGGAATGTTTACCAGATATTCAATGTTCAGAACCAAACATTAAAATGCCAATTATGCAAGTAGGAGTTGAGAATGTTGAGGTTCCATTTAGGCTCGAGTCCAAATACGGCGGGTTTCATGAGATGACTGCAAATGTTGCCATACGGACTAGTCTTGATGGTGATACCAAAGGAATTTCTATGTCTCGACTTCTACTTACATTAAAACCATATTTAGACTTACCATTAAAAAGCAAATTGATTGAAGAGATCTTAAAGAAAATAATTGAAAATGTTGGTGAGAGTAAAATACCTGGTGCAAGCGGTGCATATATGTCATTCGATTTCAGAATGCCAATCACCAGGAAATCAATTATTTCTGATAATCAATTTCCAATCTATTATAAATGCAGATTTGAAGGTCAGGTTTATGATGCTGAAATCATTGCAGAAGATAAAGTTACAAGGGAAAGACAATGGTATTATAGATTCTTTCAAGGAGCAACAATACAATATGCATCATATTGTCCTTGCTCAGCGGAATTATGTAGTGTTTTGCCAGACAAAGCATTTCCACATAATCAAAGATCGTTTGCAGATATAATGATTGAAACAGATACTTATGATAACAAATATGTTTGGTTGGAAGATGTTATCGAAGCTGTAGAAAAAGGAATACCAACTCTACCATATCCAATTATTAAAAGAGTTGATGAACAGGAGATCGCCAGAATTGCAGGTGAGAATCCAATGTTTGTTGAGGATGCTATACGATCAATTTCTAAATCATTAGATAATATGGATGGAGTAATTGATTGGATTGTCAAATGTAGTCATGAAGAATCAATACATACTTCTGAGGCAATTGCAGTTAATTGGAAAGGAGTGTATGGCGGTTTCGATGAAAGGCGTTATTTATGATTGAAGTAGGAATTTCATATGGGTTTGGTGATGATAACAGATACAAGCTCGAAGACATACCACCTGATATTCAACTCGCTATGTATAAATATGAACCATTCAAGCAAAATGAACATAAAATCATTGACGCATTGGAAAAAGCAGAAACAAATCTTTTAACAGTGCATCTACCCCTCAATACATTAAAACTTGAACCAAATGATGTATTGGATTTGATATTTAAATTTAATCAACAGTTTAGATGTCAGCACTTTATTATTCATCCGAATAAACTTATTACAAGTTTTCTGGATTATTATATAGAGAATAGATTGTGGAAGGGAGTCCATGATTATACATTGTGCATTGAAACATTTGGATGGAAAAGCAAAAAGGTTATTAGAACTCCATTGGATATTATGGAGATCTGTATAAAACATCCAGAGTTGAGTATGTGTATTGATACAAGCCACATTGAAGAGCTTTGGTTCGATCATAAAATCATGAGAAGTTTATTAAAATATACAAGCGTGATTCATCTATCGAATCGAGCAAAAGGACACGGATCACATATGCCATTCAATTCTCCACATGGAAAATTGAATCTCATAAAATTTATTAAAGATCTAAAACATCAATACAAATGGAATGGTATTATTATTTTAGAATACATGCCAGAACATCAGCATAAATTATTAAAAAATTATCATTACATAAAACGATTATTGGAGACATAAAATGACATGTAGTAAAGAAGTCGATATTGTAAAGTTGTACCTTAATGAACGAGATTATGAACGTAAAGTTTTTGGGGATTATAAAGATGACAAATCTTTAAGTTTTCCCAGTTTTCTACTATTTCTGAAAATGTATATTGAAAAAGCTCTTGAAGCATACACAGGAAAATGGGAAAGAGAATTATCACCATGGTTACTAAACTGTAAAGAATTTGAAAACCATGGAGTCGCACCGACAAAGGCATATGAAGAAGTTATTAAAATCATGGCGCTCGCAGGAGCTGCACTTGAAACATATACTGTCATTGATGCCGACAAATGGAGAGAGAATCCCGATGAGGATTCACAAAAATGGAAAGATTAAAATAAAGGAGAATTATCATTATGAATGAGAATTTATCTCAGATGGTAAAAGATGGACCAGCGGACAACGCTGTTGTATTTTCAGAAACTGATTTGGATCTGCCTAGTGTAGAAGAAGCAGCAGCTGTTGAGGAAGAACCTCAACCAAACACAATTGGAATTGTATCATTGTCCGATTGGTTTGAACAGAATTGTGATCGATTTGACAACATCAATCAAGTTAAAGTTGCAATTAGAGGTGTTGATGCAGCAAAGACTTTGATTATGGCAGTTAAAAATCCAGCTGAAGATCAGGATGAAGAAGGTAATGATCGGCGAAATCTAAGAGTATTTGAAAACTCTGATATGCATCCGGTTCTTAACATTCCTGGAACAAGTATGGATGTCTATAATAATGGATTTCAAATTATATATCAACATGAGGGTGGTATATTTATCAAATGTTACGGAGTAAGAACAGGACTCATTGCTGTTTTCTGTAATGAAATTGATGGGCAACTTATCCCATATGCTACAACTAGAGTTAAAAAGAAAGATGTTGAGATTGAAGTTACTGCTCGACCTGCTGCTGAGGTATCAGCAAAGCTATTACAAAATGCTGATCTCGAATCATTGCAGCTTCTATATAAGCAAAGTGCAAAAGCAATCGAGGAATTTACAACTAATCAAGATGTTGTATCATGGTTGCTTGAACGCCAATCCGAAGTAACAGATATCAATCATCATCTTCAAATTGATGGTGTAATTATTGATATGTTAGTATAAGGAATTTGGGCGGGTGCGAAATGGGTTCAATGAATTAATTTCAGCGCTGACTCCAGAGTAGACCCGCCCATTTCTCATTATGAAAATTAATAAAAATGTTAAACTTATTTTAAGAGATGTTTATCTTTACGATATTGAAGCATGTCATTATACAATTATGACAAAATTAGGAATGGACTTATCCGGTATTGATCGAGAGAATAAATTAGAGAGAAATATTGCGATAGGTAAAATGATGAGAAAGAATCCCAGATTAACATCACTTTTACGAAACACAACCAGATCGGTTATAGATGAATACATTTTGCGTAATAATATTAAAGAAGATGATATTATTCTTAGACAATACGATGGTATCATTATAACCAAAACTTTGAAGGAAACAAACATACAACATATTCCATTGAATATAAGAAAACATTATCAGATATTTATATGTTCTTTTGATCGAAAAAAATATATATCATTTGATAGCGAACACAATACAAGCATTAAAGGTGTTGCATTTAGATATGATGCAATGGATAAAATCTACGAGCAAATATGTAGAATTAATTACGCAAATAAAGATTCTATTTTTAGGAATCTGCAAAGAATAAAAGATAAATTCATGGCCTCAAGTCGGCCACAACTATTTGGTATTCCATTGAAAAATGGTAAAGTCAATATCTTTCTAAAAGGGTATGGTGAAATGGAAATGTCTCCACAAACATTAAAGATTATTGATACAAATGATATTGACAAAGAAAGATATTTTAAGTTTTATATTGAACCGTTCACAAAAAGTATAGTTATAGAATTTATTCGATAAAATAAGAGGTGACAATGCCAAGAACAATATTAAATATAGCAGCAGGAAAATTTCCACCAATTGATCTGGATGCAGGGGATCCATCATTTATAGTTAATTTGGATACTATGTATTATAGTCATACGATTACAGATCAAATTGAATTAGAACGTAATCAATGGACAGAAACCATTGATAAAAAATTCTATTGTAAGGAAGATGCATTTGCGTTTATGGAAAGGACTCAAATGCTCTTTGATAATATATGTGTATATAGATTTCTTGAACATGTCTCATTTACACAGGTTAACTATTTTATATATCTTTTATCGACCATAACTGAACCGGGAGCCGTAGTAGATGTTATAGTTCCTAATTATAAAATATTAGCTAATATGATATTGAAGGATGAACCATTTATTTCAACTTTTGAAGCTGATAATATTTTATTAACGACTGAGCTTCTAAATGAACCATCATGCCCCCACGCATCAATATGGACTGCCGAAAGAGCTAGGTATTTCTTTCATTTAGAAAAAAGATTTCAAGTAACTCATATAGATGAAGCATTTAACTTTGATGGGAGAAATATTTATTTGAGGTTTCAAGCAGTGAGGGTGTAATAATATTACACTTGAACAATAGAAAATAATAAAGAAGGAGTTATTACATGACACCGTTTAGTGAAAGAGCAGAAGAAATGGGGTTGGATGCATCTCTCGCATATAAAGGATTATATTCATATAGCGATAGATATAGCGAAGTTATATATCGGCAACTCACAACAGAGGATGCTGATCTGGAAGTACATGCAGAACACCCAACAGATGGGTTACCAATTTCCAAATTAGGTATTTATACTAAAGGACCGGGAATGCCAGATTATGTATATGCCGGCCTTGTTTCTGATATGTATAAATTTATGGGAAATGATACTCTCAATCAAAGAATTAGAGAAGCAGTAATTAATGTAGGAATGCCAATCTTGAGAGAAAATAATATAATGAATTATGTTCTCACAAGAATGAGGCATGAGGTTGTTATTCAAAGTTCTCAAAGTATAGCAAATGCTGGAGATGTATTACCAGTTATGATTGTTAATAATAGTTATGATGGAACAAAAGCAGCAACTGTTGCATTTGGAATTGCTATGAACTACAATAATGACAGAGTTGTGTTTGCATTTAGCTTGGGTGAACTGAGACAGGTTCATATTGAAAGCGCAACGACAAGCATGACTTCTGCTGTTGCTTCATATATGGGAGTATTTACAGAAAATATAGTTGATATGATAAGTCAAAGTTTTAATAGCACTGTATCGGAAGATGATATGTTAGCTACTTTGGATGTTATTGAAGGATTTGGTAAGAAAAGAAGAGAAGAAGTTTCAGCTCTTCTTTCCGAAATGACACCTGCTTCAGGATTACCATCAGCATGGCATATCTTTTTAGCAATAGTACGGTATAGCAGTTTTGAACCTAATCTGAACATGAGACGATTAATGGAAAATGCTGCAGAAGCTGTACTTGTGATTCCACCGAGGATGTATGAAGTGTTAGAACAGCTTCAATAGTCATAACCCTCCTATTTTAGGTGGTTCATGGATAGAGTGAACGGGGAAACAATACGAGACTGATTGATCACCAGTCGTACTAAGTATTGTCCCCCATTCACTTTTTTTGGAACAAAAAAATAAAGGATGACACATGGCCGAAAAAGAAAGGGTATATACTCCGAATAGATTATATGATCTACAAGTCAAAATTAAAGATCTGGATTATACAAATGATGTGATAAGTGTTGTATTGAGTTCGTCTCTATCAACTGCATATCAGGTTGTAACTTTAACTTTTCACATTGATCCAAGTGAAGTAATAGTAGAAGATCTATTCGGGCAAGATCCTATAAAATTAAATATAACATTGTTAAGAGAACAAGAGTATCCCGGCCCAAGAATCGATATTGAATTAATGTATGTATCATCCAGTTTTCAACTCACACAAAGAGATGAGATGACTACAGGGAATCAAAAAGATAGAACTATATTAACAATTATAACTGTAGCAAGACAACCATATAAAATTATGAATAAGCTTGTAAATAAAGTATTCATTGGAAGTAATTTATCAAGTATTGTATCATCCTTAGCATCCGATGTTGGAACTACAGTAGACTATGCAATCGATGGGCAAAATACAGAAGCAATAGATCAAGTGTGCATACCACCAACAACTTTTTATAAAATCATTAAAGAGCATACAAGAAATGATCCAGATATTTTTGATGGGTATTTAGATCAAAGGTTTGGATTGTTTGATGGGGTACCTGGTGTGTTTTGTCAATATGATGGTAAAGTATATATTAAAAATTTAACAGCAAATTTAAAAAAGGCACAAACATTTACAATATACGATTTAGCTTTTATGAAAGACGAAAAAGAAATGCAACGTATATTAGATGAATCGATAGATGGAAAAACATTTTATACATATGATACAGTTGAAACAGATTATGCTGGTAATGCAAAGTTTGCAAAGTTGGGAACTACATTAAATCATATTGTGCGACCAAATGATGCTTTAACAAATACGATTACTCAAGATTTATCAGCTATAGCAAAAGATTATTCTTTGGTATATCAAGCTCAAACTTCCAATCCTCGCTTATACATAGATCCAGCAATCAATAGAACAAGATATTATAATGAAGATTCTGGTTTTAATAATGAGGCAACTTTATTCAATTCTAGATATGCAAGAACAATTTCAGATCTATCAACTCTTACTCTTAATATAGAAAGAGATTTGCCAGTTTTACATTTAATTGATGTAGGTGAGTGTGTAAAATTCAAACCAAAAACTGCGGAATATATAGATTTTGAAGGAAAGTATATTCTGTGGAGTTCTCAAATAAACTTTACACGCCCATCTGATTGGGAAACTACAGCAACAATAAATTTAGTGAGAACAAATAAGAAGAATTAGGGTAACCCCTAACTCATCTTATAACATAAAGTGGGGAATAAGTTAATATCTTGACCAATTTTTAATACTTCAAGTCCGCTCTGAATCATTTTTTTCTCCTTTCTGTATTTAAAAGTTTAACAAGTTCTTATTCAATAATTAATATATATAGCTATGGTTATATATCTTATTTTAGAACAAAAATAAAAGGAGAGCAATATGCCAAAACTTCAAAGTCATGAAATAAAAGGAATGGCAGATAAATACATATCCGAATTTTTGAAATGTAAAAATGATTTTGATTACTTTTGTCGTACATATATATTAATAGAAGTACCTGGCAAGGACGTTAATTTAATACCATATAGGAAACAGGTTGAACTTGTTAACCTTGTCGATAAAAAACACTATGTACTCGTTCTCAAGAGTCGTCAGATAGGTATATCAACAATCATTCAGGCGTATTCTGCATGGTTGACAGTCTTCTTTGATAATGCAGTTATTGGAATTATTTCAAAGGATGGGAAGGAAGCTACAGACTTTGCTCGTGCTATTAGGGGTATGGTTGAAAAACTTCCTGAGTGGATGAAACCGCCAAAGGGTCCTTTGGGTAGAGGATTTTCAAAGAGAACAGAGCAATCATTCATTCTTACAAATGGAAGTAAGGTTTTCGCATCACCGGTAAATCCAAATGCCCCAGATAAGACTCTTCGTGGTAAAGCAATTACTTTCCTTGTAATTGATGAGGCAGCATTTGTTCATCATATTGATACAGCTTGGACTTCACTTGTTCCTGCACTTTCTACTAATCAGATGCAAGCTAAAAAAGCAAATGTGCCATATGGAACTGTTGTCCTTTCAACGCCAAACAAAACTAATGGTATCGGGGAATGGTATTTTCAAAGATATCAGAAAGCAGTTTCAAGAGATGATATATTTGAACCATTTGTAATTCATTGGAAAATGATTCCTGAATTAGCAGATGATCCTGACTGGTACAACACTCAGTGTAGATTGTTTGATGGAGATCAACGAAAAATTGCTCAGGAGTTGGAACTAAAATTCTTACCAACAGAGGGATCGTTCTTTGAACCTGAAACTGTTGAAGCAGTTCAGAATGCTGTAATTGAACCAATTGAAATATTAAAATTATTCAATGGGCAGCTTTGGAAATTTAAAAATACAATTCCTGGTAGATATTATATAATGGGGGTTGATACAGCTCCCGAACATGGAGAAGATAAGTCCGCAGTAACAGTATGGGATTATGAAACTCTTGAGCAGGTTGCAGAATATCAAGGTAAGTGTAAAGTTCTTGATTATGTAAAAGTTATTAAAGTTCTAGCAGCACAATATCCTGGAATGATTGTTGTAGAATCAAACTCATATGGTAATCAGGTTGTTGAGCAATTGAACAATAGCGAATTTTCATTTATGATTTATAAAGAGAAACGCGGCAAACAAACAATTCTACCCGGACTATCAACCAATTCAAAAACCAGACCGTTAATGATTGATGCATTATATTCTTATGTTACACAATATCCCGAATGTATTAAATCAGAAAGATTGGCACTTGAATTAACTGGCCTTGTAACAAAGACTAATGGTAGAGTTGAAGCAGATACAGGATGTCACGATGATTTAGCTTTATCTACTTCGTGTGTATTTTATGTAAGAAAATATGATCCACCATTGATGATTGATACACAGGAACATAGTGCATTTACAAATGACATGGCAAATATTATTGCTGGTAATACAGATATACAAAATGAGTTCACCAATCAAGGTGTTATGAAACATGTTAAAGAACGCATAGGTGAAATGGGTGGATTTATTGATATTCTAAGTATGTATGATCAAGGATAAGGAGAGCGTATGGATGAACAAATAAAACAAATTACTGAGTTGTTTGCTGCCCCAAAAGGGAACCTCCAGCGTGTAATTAATTATGGTGGGGTAACATTTTATACATCTCCTATGTTAAAACAAAAGTTTATAAAAGCAATGGCAAAGTCATCTCGGTCGGCTCCCGTTGTTTCAACAATATTGAAGTTGATGCAAAAACAAGAATTTGTTCCTTGTTATTTAACTGATAAAATTCTTAAAACTCTTTTAAGAAAACAACCGCCTGAATTTAAAGGATATGCTGGGATTACTGTTGGAAAATATATTTATGTATTTGTGGATAACGATACAAATATTTTTGGGTTTGCATCTAACAATGACCTTTCAATAACATCATTACATGAACTTATTCATAAAGCAGCTGGTAAATTCAAAATGAGATTTTTATCAACATTCAAATCTGAACTTATCACATATTATAAAAATTATTGGGAACAGTTATTTTCAATCAAAAGAAATGGATTAAATGACAAGGTTGCTTATGAGATAATCACATTTATGTTTAACAATACAAGAGGCGGAAATCGAAGCAACAAAGCATTAAGTGAATATTATAAAATGTTAATCAACAAATTTAAAGATATAACTACTTTAGATCAAAATGAACTTCAAAAGTTAGTTACCTCATACATTGTTTTAATTAAAATTATATGGAAGGGAGACATGGCTGGGTTGCCTTCTTTAATTGAAAAAGCTGTATTTGCCAATAGACACATTATTGTTCCATTATATACAGCATATAAAACATCGTATGGGATAAACGTAAAGCATATTAAAGAGATGTGTTATCAAGAGCTTTATGATCCAACTGAAGTAATTTCTCTTCAAGCGTTAATAAAAAGACCAAGTCAAAAAGTATATAGTATAGTGAACAAACTGTAAGGAGATATAATAAATGCCAGATAATGAGAGTATGAAACCTGGTACAGATCTGTTAAATGAAGGTATTGCTAATGTAGGCAATGATAGAGCAAACAGAATTAGTAGTCTACACAGAACTGTTGATGATTTAGTTCAGGAGCAAAACAAGAAAAGGCTTCAAGTATCAACCGAGGTCAGTTCGTTGACAAAGCAACAACAAAAAATGATGGCTCAATTAGAGTTAGAACGTGGAGAAATGACAAGTGAAACAGCCAAAGGATACAGCAGTGTCTTAAAAGGATTGGGAACTACAATTAACTCTTTAGCAACAGGGGTTAAAAACATTACGACTGATACAGGTAAAGCAACTACACAAGCTATTGGTCAATATGGAAAAGCAATCGGCGAAGATATCAATATTAACAAAACCAATACAATTGCTATGGCTCTTTCAAGAGCAACTCCTTTATTTGGATACTTTGCTGCAAAATTTATGGAAACAGATGTCTTCCGTGGTGCAGCTGTAAAAATTAGAGATAGTGTCGGTTCGGCAATGAAAGAAGGATTAACAAAAGCTGGCAGTGGCATTTCTAATATATTTCGTAAAGGAAAAAAAGCAGAGGAAGAAGAACACGAAAACAATCCTGCAACAGTAAGCGATTTAGAAAAACTTCAACGAACAATTGAAGGCGCTCCTCCGAAACTTCAAGAAGGTGGTTATGTTAAAGAAGGAGGAATGGTTCAGGTTCATGCGGCGGAAGTTGTTACTCCAATTGATAAACTTCTTGAACAAATCGATCAAGCAAAATCTGCAGATATATCTAGAAAATTAGATAAAACTTTAGGTCTTATGTCTCAGAATTTAATGAGATTGGAAACTGTTGTTGTAGAAAGAGATGAGAAAAAAACAGGAGTTATTCAAAGTTTTATTAGGGAATTTCAAAATGTAAGAGATACAAGACAAGAATCACATCAAAGAAGATTATTAAAAGCAATTCTTGAGTTAAAGGTTGGGTTGATTGGAATGACCTCACGAATGAGAATTGCATGGCAAAGAACTCTTCTTCAACATCCAACATTTAGAAACATGTTAATGTTTTCTGAATTAATGCAAACTGCTATAATGTCTCCAATTAGATTTTTATTTGGGGTTAGAGGCGGGTATGCTGGGGATATGAGAAGAGCAACTAACACACATAACGTCTTTGGAAAAGTATCAAATATATTGGCACTAACATATACAACTTTAATGCCAAAGATTGATGATCTTATAGTTTATTCAAAAGCAGCAGCCGAGGGCATAACTGGTGAATCAATCTCGCCTTCAAAAGAATATACCTTTACAGCATTTGGAAAAATAAAGGAGTTCCTGACGTCGAGATCAATTGAGGGAGAAGGGATGTTTGGTGCCCTTATTGATAAACTTGATCTTGATAGAGATGCTTTAGCGGATGCAGGTGTTACAGGTTTTAAATCATTTGCAGATCCATCAGGTATTGCAGAAAAAATGGGCGTTACCAAAGAGAACATATTGGGTAGATTTCTTGATAAAGCAAAACCGGATGTTTTTACTAAACTGTTTGATAATATTTCATGGCTCCGTAAAATGAAAGAAGCACAAGAAGAAAGAGAAGGTCCTCATTCTCCAAGTATGGCAGAAAATATCGCATCAACTGCTGAACTTGCTTCAACAGAAGAGAAAAAACAAAGTAAGTTTAGAAGGATTACAGAATCTCTTCAAAACAAAGCAAATGATTTTGCTGAAGAACATCTAGATGAAACAAAAGGAATGAGAGCTAGACTTAAAAAAATGAAAAATAAAATGTGGGACATCATGCTTATTGCTGGCGGATTCTTAAAAGATATGTTCAGCGGCGCGATTAATAAACTTACAGGTTTCTTTGCACCATTGCTTTCATATTTTGGAATTTCAAAAGCCGGAAAAATGGTTAAAGGTCTTTTTGGAAAAGGAGCAAAAGGTGGAGCTGCCAAAGTGGGAGCAAAAGCAGGAGCAAAAGGATTAGTAGGAAAAGGATTAGGAGTTCTTGGAAAAGGTGCAAAGTTTGGTGGTAAACTACTAGGAAGAGTGGCTGGA
>RCNG010000093.1_pt1 | contig 33263 bp, 19 predicted proteins | sample 2041371 | NCBI WGS metagenome assembly RCNG01 (sample SAMN09708227, study PRJNA481090) | Marine sediment metagenome, whole genome shotgun sequencing project. | biome: marine sediment; feature: ocean; material: sediment; isolation source: Sewage treatment plant 1 marine sediment (STP1) ... | reverse complement strand
AGAAAAACGTTCCGATTGAGGACCGTTTTTCTGCTACAAACCCTTATGCCGCCATCCTATTTTCGGTACATTATTATGACAAGCGGTATAAAATCGTTGAGACGATTTTATTTTACGCGACGTTGTCGCTTTTTTTAAGACCGAAAAACTTTTTGATCTCGTTAAATTAAGGACCTTCCATCTCATGCAAGTGCGCCATTATCGGACTGAAAACACTTTCCGCAAGAGTTTCAAAACGATTGTCCAGGGGATTCAATCCTTCAAAACAGAAGGCAACATACGGGTCGGCCGATTCAGACCAAAATCGATCATTGACCCACTTTTTCTCGGCAGACTTCAACCCTGCTTCGCGTTTTCTTGAATATTGTATCACCTGTTCGGCATAGGCGTAGGATGATGCCGGAAAAAAATGAATCGGCTCAGCCAGGCCCTCCCAAAAGATCGCCAGGAGCGTTTTCAAAATCATATGACCGTTACTCACCGGTTTAAACGCAAACACCGCGTCACGAGCAATGTACCAGCTCTTCCCTGAAAGCCCATCTGTCAGACAACAGCGGACCAGGTGATATATCCACAGGCGGATCATATCCCCGGGGTTCCATCGTGCAAAACGAAAGTAAAGGCAATTGTCGTCATAGATGCCGGGAATACCTCCTGTCAATGTAAAGTCGCCCACTATCAGTTCAAATGCCTGCGTCTCCGGCTCCCTCCCCTCCCTGATATAGCTTGTTAGAAAATCACCATACCTTTTGATATCCCGGGACATCCGCTTGAATTCATATAAACCGATTTCCGCGTGTGGGAGAATACCCCTTGCACCTATAGCGGGCTTTAAATCATTCAGTTCGACCCCTTGCACCTGATACCGAAACAGTTCCTGCTCCACCAGATATCTGTCCAAGCCCTCCAGCCTGAAAGCTTCCCGGTCGTCCGGCAAAACCGCCAACGCTCCAAACACAATACCCAGGCGCTTTTGCATCAGGAATTTGGCGGGGTTCTTGAAATAAAGGCACAACGCCTCGACATCCAACTGACGCCATTCTTCTGACGGTGGTCCCAGACTGCCCGCAACAAACCTGTGATAAACTTCCCTTGCATTTTGTCGGGTAGCTGCCGCGAAGTTTTCCTGAGAATAACTGAAAAAGGGACTTTTCTCCTGAAAGTACGCCGGGGAAAATGCCTGCAATGGATGATGTTTGACCAATACATCCGGGTTAACACCGAACCGATCCTGGATATAATCGATGAGTTCGCTGACCAGGACCGAGGGAACGATTCTTGTATTGTCCTGAACGCTTTGTCCTATATAACTGATATACAGTTTTTCCCTGGCTGAAATCAAGGCTTCGAGAAAAAGGTATTTATCATCCTCCCGTCTGGATCGATCCCCTTTCACGGGGTGACCCGCCATCAAATCAAAACTCAGATTTCGTACATCCCGGGGAAATTCGTCCGTACTCAGTCCCACCAGACAAATAATCTTGAAGGGTATGCTACGCATGGGAAGCATGGCACAGAATGTAACACCACCAGAGATGAATCCTGAACCAAAAATATTGCCCTCGAGGCTGTTGCGCAGACAGGTTTTGACGACCTCGATGTCAAGTCTATTCTCGAATCCGGAAACTTGAGCATTTTCGACCATCTGATCAGTTGTTTTGCGTAGTATCTGCAGATCTCTTTCAAACGGTTCCCCGGAAGAAAACATCTGATTCGAAACTGTGACAAAAGCAGCAGCCCATTGGCAAATTGTTTTGGGTTGTTCCAGTATTGCGCAGGTTTGAAACAAACACCTTAAAAAATCAAGAAATCTGCCGAGCAAAAGACCATCTTCCCCTTCCATGTTGTCATAGGGAAGAATATCAGAAAACAGATTTCGATCGTTGCCTGTCATGGCCAGCCCCAGGAGCAGGCGCTGGATCCCTGCCTCCCATGTGTTTTCATTCACCGCCGGGAGTCCCAGTAGAGAGCGGGAGGCCGCATCCCTGCCCCACCGGATATTGACATCTTTTACCCATCCTTCTATACGTGATAAATCTTTTTCAATCAGTCCAAACTTCTCTCTTATGACGGAATATTCCAGCAGATAAAGGACCTTCCCTGCCTCCAACCTGCTTTCCGTCAGGTCGAGAATGGCCATGAAACCCTCGATGACACGACTCTCTTTGATGATACTTCTATCGGCGACGCTGAATGGAATGCGCATTTTTTCTTCGGCAACGGTATCGAACACTGCATGTATGAACGGTGCATATGTGTCGATATCCGGAATCATAACCAGGATATCCCGAGGCATCAGGACAGGATCCTCCTCCAGCATGGCAAGAATGCTGTCATAAAGAACCTCGATCTCCCGCATGGGGCTGTGACAGGCATGCATGACAATACTGCCATCTCCGGCCAGTGGGGGCGGCGTTTCGTGTTTGCTCTCTGTTGTATCATTGCTGCTCTTGATTTCCTGATCAAATGGGACAGATGGCTCAACCAGATCTAAAATATCGGTTTGTATGGTCGAGAGCATGGTCTGCCGGGGTGACGGATCAAACATTTCGATCTGTTCACAGTCGAGTTCACTGATCATGGAAATAAAATCTCTCCCGAGTGCGCCCATGGTCGAAAGAATCCTGTTCCCCTTATCGAGGTGCAGGTCCTGGGATTCAATATCCCTGGCCACGTAATGTTCTCTTATGCGGCGGATATCTCTGTTGGTAACGATTTCTTCCCAATATTCTCTACAGGGATTCATGAGGAATAGATTAACCTGGGCATGCCTGGAAACGGCTGCCAATATCTGAAGATGAAATAAGGGAAGGTGCGAAATACCAAAAGCTGAAACTCGCTCCGGCAGGAATGAAAGATCGGTATCGTCGTTTGATAGTCTTTCAAACAACATCTCACGTAAGTGTGCGCGGTGAACGGGTTCCGCGGATGTGTTGATCGCCAGCCACAGGTCTGCCTGCCAGTGCTGGTTGAAATCTTCAGGCTTTTTGCCCTGTTCCCAGTCGAGAATCATCCCGGGCCTAAAGACCAGGTACTGGTCAAACAAATCAGCGATCTTGCTTGAAAGCTGGAACAGCTTTACATCCTCCTGATCGTCAGAGAGGTAGGATCGCAGGGTGCTGTATGCAGGCTTATGCAGACATCCGGGTAGAATCGTCATAATTTTGAATGCCAGGGCACTGGCATCGAACACTGGGGATTCAGAAACACCGGGCAGCAGCGCTTGACATAGATGACTCAAAAAGGCGTTCGGGAAAGGAAAAAAACAGTTGGCACAGATGCGGTTTATTCCGGCCAGTTCCATGGAAACCCACCGAGCCATCCCCTGGCTCTGTACAATGATCAAATCTTTCTCAATGGGCGAGGAGAGCGGTCCACGAAGTTCCAGCGCCAGCTTTTCCACGAGAATTTCAAGACGGTTGCTGGTAAAAACATTGAAACCTGGATTCGGCATTCTGAATTCAATCCCTAAAACCGCGTATCGATTTTATTTATACGCCAAGCAGCCGGTTGAAGAACCGTTTAAATCGCATCTGCAGGTATGTCATTGTCAAACCGATGGATAGCCTCAGATCAAAATGAGGATTTTTAATCCCGGCCAGGGCCGACAAAAAATTAACATGCTCGGCAACCGAGAGTGGGCATCCCTTGACATGCAGATATCTTGATCCTTTATTCGTATAGGCCTTGAAAAGAGCCGTAACCGTTTTAACCAACATGTCGTTTGTCTTGGTTTTGGTTTCGTCTACTTCATCAGGTCTTTTATATTGGCTTTCAATGGTTACCTTTTCACCACCAATCTCCCCCTGCCAACTGGTACAATTCCCGGCAAAAATGACCCTTTCGTCATCCGCAAGATTGAGGGGGCCCTCAACCTTGCCGACCACATAGCGGATTTTTTTCATCTCTTTATCGACATGGGGATATAAACCTCTAAAAATATGCATGGCCTCCTGCAGCGCACCCGGGCATCCACCCCAGCAGTAATCAGGTGAATGTGCCTCTGGAAATGTTCCCACGGTACAAGACAGGTTGCTATCCTTGTCAAAGTAGTCATCGATTTTTTCCATGCAGAAAGCAAACCCCCTGGTATGGTCCCGTACCTCCTCCAAAGGAAAATCACCCAGAACCTCTATCTCCGCGATATCCATGGGGCCAAAGCCCCTCTGGGACGTAAGACGGAGATGAATGACTTCATTAGGGTCCGCGTGAACCATGTGACAACCTACCGTGTCCACGGCACAGGAATTGGTACCCATCACGATGGCACCCAGGGGAAAAGGTGTCGGGGTCAACATCATCTTCTGACCCGCAGTGATCCCGTCAATGGCAATAAATTTTGGTTGTATGATTTCTTGCAGATCGGCGATCTTGTGTTCCAAGAACTGGTTGTGGTCCACAAGGCGGTGTCGGTCATCCTGGATACCGATAAAATTTTTGAGACTCAAAGTCATTCGACTCCAGGGATGGGCTTTGAATTTAGGCAGGTTGATAAGAAAATCAGCGTCAACAACCGGCTTGGGTATGAACATTTGGCGTCTCAAGTTTTCGCTACCCTTTATTTCGACTGGAACTTGCTTGACTTCATCAAAATAATGGGTCTTGACCCCATGCTTTTTTATGACTTCAGGGTACCCGGCGTTTTTGAAACTGAAGCGGGTCGGTATGACAATACCACATCTTTCCCCCACAGCGATCTCTCGAACATTTACGGCAAGTGATTTTGTGGCGGCGATAGCCCCGTCTAAGAATTCCTTGCGTGTGAAAGCGTGTGGAAATATTTCAGGATGTGCGATAACCGTATTTGGTTTCAGGAGAATGTTGCCTTCGGGTATAGCCCCCAGTTCCTGCATGCCTTCCCGGATAATACCGGCTATCTTGTCTGCATCGTAATCAGCGCACTTCCTAATAATAACCTTGTGTTTCATGGGATGTCCTCCTACTCGGATAAAACCCAATCCGGCTTGTCGAGGGAAAGTAAAAAATTTCTTATCACGAAATCGCGAAAGTACGAAATCACGAAAAAGATCATGAAATTTTTCGTGGTCTTTTAGATTTCGTGTTTTCGTGATTGCTTTTATTCTTTTGCTACAAGATACACAAACATTACAATTGTTGAAAAACACCTGGATAGTTAGTGTCCTTCCAAAAATAATTAATCAAGTACGTGAGCCTCCAAAACAAAACAGGTAAATCTGCCCGTGAAGACCTTTTTATCCCTTTGACTGATGACAACATCCACCATCTGTTTTTTCCCATCCACCTTCTGAACCGACGCTCGTGCCGCCAGGGTGTCGCCCACCTGAACCGGATAATGAAATTTCACATCGGCTGCTCCCAGAACCACATTGGGATGATTGACAGCCAGCATGGCGGCATAATCGGCCAGTCCGAATACAAAGCCACCATGAACAAGACCGGATTTATCCGCAGCCATCTCCGGCATGGCCGTAAATGTAACCTGACTTTCACCGTCCTCTATGAACAGCGGTTTTCCACATAGCGCATGGTCTATGGCAAGGTGGGTACGGATATCAACCATGATCTACCTCCCACAGCGAAGAAACTTAAAAGGAACTTTTGACATTGAAAAGTGACTATCGAAAAGTGAAACTGAATAAACTGGAAAAGATAAAATCTTTTATTACGAAAACACAAAAACACGAAAAAGACCATGAACCGCTGCGGAGAACGCATTCCCCGTGGTTTCCCGTGGGGTTAGCGAGCGAATCTGAATTAGACAGAATTCCTTACGGTCGCGGCGAAGCAATATTTTCGTGTTTTTTCGATTTCGTGTTTTCGTGATTGCTTTTATTTTTTTGCCACAGAATTTTAAATTTTACAGTTAGGGGATAATTGTTCAAGGTGATATCAATTTTTATAGATAAACTGAATCTTCATCGAGCCCAGTTCGATAATGTCAAACTCATTCAGGAGGACAGATTCCTTGACCGCGACATCATTGACCTTTGGTTTGGTCATACCGTCCACATAGCTCAGATAGTATCCTTTGGGTCTCTTGCTGACAGTGGCGGCTGTTTTTCCTATCATGAAGCCCTTGACGATGACATCGCAAGAGACATCTTTCCCTATTTTGACCAATTTCTTTTTTATTTCCAGTTCACCCTCACCACCGGCAAGAAAAGACAAAACAGCGATGAATTCCTTTTTCCTGATGGTCGCCGCCGCATTTCCGGAGCTTTTTGACAGCATGTCACGGTACTTGTCGGTATCCATGACCATGGTTTTGTCCATACCGCCGGCACTGGCATCCGGCCTTTCTTCGCCCTCGGCATAGGCGAATACCAGTGTGTGCTTGCCGATACTCACAGTGTCTCCATGTCCCAGCCAGTGGGTGGCAATCAGCTGACCGTTGACAAATGTGCCGTTCTTGCTCTTCAGATCCGTCAGGAGGTATCCTTTGTCGATGGCATCGATCTTGGCATGCATCCCGGAAACCGCCAGATTCTCAATCACGATGTCATTGCTCTCCCGGCGTCCAATCGTAATGTTTCTCCCCTGGTCAAGCAGGAAATCACTGATCTTTGTATCCTTGAACTTCAATATGAGCCTTGGCATGTTATCATCCTCTTAATATTATCAATATTTATTGAAATAATTTTGATAAAAATTTGAAGAATCCCCCTTTGGAAGATTTTGTGTTCTTTATCTTCAAAACGACAACGGTCACGTTGTCACCCCCCATGCGCTGATTAGACAGATCCACCAGTTTCCGGCAGGCTTTCTCCGGCTTTTCCTTTGCCACGATTTCGTAGATTTCTTCCTTTGAGATCTTCTCTATCAGCCCGTCAGACCCGATAACGAGCATGTCTCCCTTGAAGCACTGTATCTCGGATATGTCAGCCTGAACTGTTTCATTTACCCCCATGGCCCGGGTCAACATGTGCTTGAATTCATTGCCCAGGTTCTTGGTATTGTCAGGATCCATGGCTCGCTGTTCAGCAAGGACCGTATGGGGAACCGACAGCAATTCAATGTTGCCGTCATGAATCAGGTAGATGGGACTGTCACCGACATTGGCAGAAATAAGTGTACTACCCGTAAAATAAACAGCTGAAACCGTTGAGCCCATACCGCGATAGGTCTCACTATTTTGGGATGCCTGGTATACACTCTTATTGGCCAGGTGGATACCCGAAAGCAGTCGATTGGCTTCCTTGGACAAGGATTCATCAGGATCCGCCAGCTCTTCCACATCTTCATCCCCGGTAAAGCGCTTGATGTAATCCCATAGGGTTTCCACCACCAGTTTGCTGGCAACCTCACCCGCCTGGTGCCCACCCATACCATCCGCGACCACATAAAACTGATTCTCATCATTTAAATAAAGCGAGTCCTCGTTATTTTTTCGCTTCATACCGATGTCGGTAATTCCTGCAGATTCAATATGATACATGCTCTTCTTTTCTGTTTGAGTCTATGGTCCTGCTTCTGTTTGCACTGGCGATGCCTGCTAGTGTTTGACAGGGTTCTCTTATATCATAAATGGATTCAGGTCAAGTATCGCTCAAAGAAGAACCGGAGAATATCAGGCCCTTTTCCTATATCACGAGCTGTTTTTCTCCTTTTGCTGAACCATCATGGCGTCGATCCGCTGTCCGATCTGTCTGAGATGCGTGCACATCAGAGAAGCTTTTTGATAGCGCTTGCCCCTTTTTTTGATGAGGGCGTTATTCAAGACGGCTATGACCGGCTTAACAATTTTGGGGTTGTATTTTCTCGGATCCGGATGGGGTTCGTTCATGATTTTGTTCATCAGGGCCGCCGGGTTGTCGGCATAAAAGGGAAGTCGCCCAGTCATGAGCTGGTACATCATCACACCGAGTGAAAAAATATCGGATCTACCGTCTACCTTTTCCCCGGAAAATTGCTCAGGGGACATATAGTAAGGCGTTCCCTTGACGATGCCGGTCCGTGTCTGAGAGGTGGCGGTAATCCTGGCGATACCAAAGTCTGTGATCTTCACCAAATCGTTCTTCAGCAGCATGATGTTAGCCGGTTTGATATCCCTGTGAACAATTCCCCTTTCATGGGCGTAGGCAAGACCGTCTGCGATATCGGCCATGTAGCCGATAACTTTACGCAAGGGTATCAAATTCTCTTTTTTTGTATATTTTTCCAGATCTTCGCCTTCCAGATACTCCATGGCAATATAGGCCAGGTCCTGTTCGTCTCCGGCATCATAAATGGTGACGATGTTGGGGTGTGATAATGTTCCGGCGCTTTCGGCTTCACGGAAAAATTTTTCTTTCAGACCTTTTATTTCAGACGCATCATACTCATCGGCAAAGCGAAATGTCTTAATGGCGGTGGTCCGATTGATTCTGGGATCCTTGCCAAGATAGACGATTCCCATGGCACCTTTGCCCAGCTGCCTCTCAACTTCATAGCGGCCCAGAGTCGGTTTGATATCAGTGCCGGTTTCCATAAGACCGTCGCCACGGGCGCCCCCACCCAGAAAGCCATCGCCAAATACCATGTTTTCGCTGGCTTGTAGCAATTTCTTTTTTCTCGCCGTCACATCTTTGAAATTGCTGTCGTTCTCTTCGATGTATTCGTAAACAGCTGCGGCTTTATTGAACTGGCGCTTCCGTTCGTAGTCAAGGGCCAGGTTATAGAGAATATCCTTCATCTCATCATCGACGGGTACTCGCCGGAACTTGTCAAAAGCCATATCTAGCATCCCCTGGCTTTGAAAGCTTACCCCGAGCATGCGGTTGGTCTCGGCTGACTCCCCCTCTACCTTGTCCCGATGGGCTTCCGTCACAAAATAACTGAGGCTCACCACGCCGATATAACCGAAAATCAGTTCAATCAATGGGTACATGGACGGTAACCACATCCCGCCGGAAACAAATGCGAAAGCAGTGCCACCAATGAACAACAGCAACAGTGCCGCAAATACGATACCGGAAAACAGTGCTTTCAGGCGTGGAAGAACCAATGCGATAATAATACCGATAATAACAATCACGATCAGTTCCGCTAGCTCGGCCCATGGCGGCTTTTGAATAAACACCTTGTTCAATATTGCCCAGATCGTATGGGCAGAAAACTCACCCACGGGCATGGTCGGATCCGTGGGGGTGCTGAGTGGATTCATGATACCCGCAGCAGAGGGACTCACCAGCACCAGTTTGTTTTTAAACACGCTGGCCGGTATTTTATCGTTGATAACATCAAAATATGAATAGCTGCGAAAAGAATTTCGAGGTCCCTTGAAACTGATCAGCATTTCAGAATAGAGCGTCGTGGGCACGGTCACTTTAGATCCAAGATAGACCGCCGCCCCCAGATCGGCACGGATGTCCTCCATAGGCATATTCAAAAAGAGAGAGGCCACTCTCAAAGTGTAGGAGGGAAAGTAGAGCCCGTTGTATTCATAAAGAAGCCGCTCGCGCCTGGCAGTCCCATCCATGTCGTAACTCAAGTTGAAATGCCCGATACCTTTTGCGACTTCAAAAAAGGATGCTACCGGCAGAACGATCTCGCTGCCCCTGGGAACACTGAAACCACCCTCATTTTGGACATTTTGAATTGACTGGGCTATCAACGCCGGGTCGGGTTCTTCGCTCTTTTCCCCCACAACAGCCGATTCTTTGAAAAATATTGGCAGCACCACGTTGCCCGCCGCCTGCAATGCTTCCGTCAACTTCTTGTCGTTATCAAGTCGAACCTGTGCATTCTGCAACTCCCGAAAGAACGCTTTCCCCTCTTTACCGGTCTTTTTCAGAAGCTTTTTACCGAAAGTCACTTCCAGCGATTCAAGCTCATGTAGCCCCTCGCTGATTTCAGCCTCGGTAAGGAGCAGGTTGAGACCGATAACCTTCGGCTGTCCCTCGTTGATCTTGCTGATTCCAGTGGATAACAGTGACCGCGGCCACGGCCAGCGCCCCAGTTTTTCAATGGAATCTTCGTCGATGTCCACCATGACAATGTTGCTCTCAGCCTCCGGCTCGCCCCTCAGCTTCATCATGACATCGTAATACTTCAGTTCAAGTGTATCGATAAATTGAAATCGTACAAACCAAAGCCCAAGAAACAGGACCATGATACCCAAACCCAGAAAAAGTCCCGGGTGTCTTTTGAGAACGTTCATTTTCTGTCCTTCCAAGCCTCTATTCGTTGAACCCAGGATGGGGCTATCCTTTTATCATTCAATTGAACCCATGTTTGCCGGGAAGCGAAAATGCCCGGAGGCTGGGATGCTGTTTTCCGCTGATAGCTCTCAACCACCCTCGAACCCTTTGATATGATCATTTGGTCTTCATTGAATAAGACCCGTTCCAGTCTTGCGGTGGTGGTTTTTTCTCATAGGAAGCGCACCGGTCTCTCATTGTTTTGCTGGGGCCGTCATCCGGGGAAACATTGAGAGCGGCATCAAACTTTTCAATGGCGGCTTCCCAGTGCCGTTGCCGGTATAGATGAAGGCCTTCGGCATACAGACCGGTCATTTTCAGCATGGTTTCATCGATATCCTCTGAATAACCCAGAACCTGGTATACCGTAACCGGCTCTGCCTTGCCAATGACATTGATGGCATCGATCTCCCTGCCCCAGACACGCTGACGAGCCTTCTTGAAAGTAGTTTCACAGACCAGGGTGTAAATGCCATAAATCTTATTGACCCCTTCCAATCGAGCGGCAGTGTTAACGGTGTCACCCATCATGGTGTAATCCATCCGGTGTCGGGATCCCATGTTGCCGACAACCGCAGGACCCGTAGACAACCCTATGCGCATCTTCAGTTCCGGCTTGCCCTCCTGCTGCCACTTGTCACGCAACTCACCGAGACGTTTCTGCATATCTACGCACGTCAAACACGCTGTCTCGGCCTGGTTTTCGAGAGCGTTTGGCGCACCATAAAAAGCGATGATCGCATCTCCCTCGAATTTATCCACGGTTCCTTCGCGTTTGAGAATTATATTCGTCATTTCTGTTAGAAATTCATTCAGGAGCTCCACCAGTTCATGGGGTGTCAGTTCCTCTGAAATACTTGTAAAGCCCTGTACATCAGAAAAAAAGGCGGTAATCTCTCTTTCCTCACCCCCCAGTTCCAGATTTTCCGGTGAGTCGATGAGCTGTTGGACAACTGTAGGGGCAAGATACGTGGAAAAAGCACTGCGGATAAAGCGTTTCTGCCTCGATTCGGAGAGATATCTATATACCGTAATGCTGATGTATACAGCAAGGATAACCAGCAGGGGGTAAACCATGTTCAGAATCCATCCCTGCCGGCTGAACAGATACTGACAAAAAAGGATGTGACCGAAAAAAAGAACACCGACCGTGAAAACACCTGAAAAAACGCCGGCTCTTGGCAAAACAACTCCCAGGAGAAGCCCGGCCAGAACAATCGCCAGAATATCGAAAACAGCCGCCCATGTAGGATGATACAGAAACTCTCCCCTTAGAGCACTGTCGACGATACTGGCGTGAATTTCAACCCCTGGGAAAACACTCGCAAAAGGTGTCACCCGCATGTCGTAAATGCCGATGGCTGTAGCACCAACAATAACCGCCTTTCCTTTTAGTTCACTCTCCGGCACTTTGTCGTTTAGAATGTCCGTCACTGGAATATGCCTGAAGGACTTGGCATCTCCACGATAATTGATCATGATACGACCGAGTTCATCCGTAGGGATGGCAATATCATCGAACTGAATTTTCTCGATACCATATTCAGCAACGACCACAAGCGGTTGTGTATCCTTGAAAGCGCTCAGTGTCATAAGGGACAGGGGCGCATACATTTCATCTGAATAATCGATAATCGCCGGTATCCAGCGAACCACACCATCTCTGTCCGGAAACATGTTGAAAAAGCCTGAATAGGGTGTTGTCTGGGAAATTGTGGTAATATTCGCGTTGGCAACCTGCGCCTCTATGAGGGGTATATCCATGGCTTTCTCAGAACGAAACTTCACCTGATTATAGCGCGATGACTGGATATTTTTACGTTGGATTTTGAGAAGTTCTTCGTCAAGATCACCGGAATGCAATTTCTCCATCTGGAAAAAGTAACCCAGAACAACCTTTGCTTTTGATTCGGCAATGGCGTCCGCCAGTAGCTGGTCATTATCCGAAGCCTGCTTTAACTCCTCCAGATAGGCACGGTTTCTGTCATCAAGAGTCGTAAGATTCTTTTCGATATCCTCGATCGTCTTGATGACACTCTTTTCATCCGGTTCGAGAAAACCAATATCAAAGGAGATAACCCTGGCACCCGCCGCCGAAAGCTTGTTTACGAGATTCGCCATCTTGGATCTGGGCCAGATCCATTTGCCCTCTTTATCGATACTCTCTTCATCAATAACGGCCAGGACCACATCAGATTCGTTCTCGGGACCTCCCCGACTGACATAACGCAAATCAATGGTTTTCAGCTCCATCAGTTCCAGAAATGGTATTTCAATGAGATAAAAGAAGATACCTGCAAGAATCAAGAGAATGGATAGGGTCAAGGGGTTTAAACGGATCATTTTTTTCAGAGAAGTGATCATGGAAGGCAACCTCTGTCTTGAAAATCGCTCAATTTGGTGAAAAAGTGATAAACGACAGCACCTTATTGTAAAATGCCCGAAAAGTCAATACTGACATAGGTGTCATACGACCTCGAATATTGTTCATAGGCATGTTCACCCGATGTTTCTGTTTGACGGATTTTTTCAGAGTGTTTATATATAAAATTGCATAATAATTTTATATTGAGTAAATCGGGAGAAGACAATTGAACGAACAGGAAACACTACGGATAGAGAAGGTTCGGGCATCAATAAATAAACAAGATATCGACACCCTCCTGGTTTCCACACAGGAAAATCGCCGATATCTGAGCGGTTTTACCGGAGAAGACACCCAGTGTGATGAATCTGCAGGATCCCTTTTTATTACCGGGAACGAATTGATCCTGGCTACCGATTCACGCTTTGACCTTCAGGCAGCCAAAGAATCGGAGAAATTTGAGATCATCTGCTATCGGGAAGGTCTTGCCAAAGCCTTGCCGGATATCCTCAGGCAGCTGGGTTCAAAACGTTTGGGCTTAGAGTCGGCTCGAATGTCTCTCAAACAGTTCCACGCGTTCGAGAAAATAATCTCATCTGATAACATGGGTACAGAGCTGGTTCCCACAGAAAACATCGTTGAACAGATTCGTGAAATCAAAGATGAAGAAGAAATTGAAAAAACCAGGCAAGCCCTGCTGCTTTCGGAAAAAGCATTTATAAGGGTGCTCCGGGAAGTCCAACCGGGTATGACGGAAAAAAAGATTGCATGGCTGCTGGAAAAAAAGATGCGTGAATCAGGAGCGGAGGCCCTGTCATTTCCATCTATTGTTGCTTCCGGACCGAACAGCGCCTTGCCTCACGCCATTCCCGGTGACCGCACATGGATGAAGGGAGAACCGCTTCTCTTCGACTGGGGCGCCAGGTTGAATGGATATTGCTCAGACACTTCCAGGACTCTTATTTTGGGTGAAGCTGACAGTACATTTCAAAAAGTCTTTCAAACCGTTGTCGATGCGCAAAAGAAATCCATCGATGCCATTCGGGATGGAGCCAGTACCCGGGAGGTGGACCGTATTGCAAGAGACCATATAGAAAACAAGGGATTCAAGGGAAAATTCGGGCATGGCTTAGGACATGGGACAGGACTGGCCATACATGAAGCACCACGGCTAAGCCCTCTGAGAGACGCTGTTTTGAAAGCAGGTATGCTGGTCACCGTAGAACCCGGCATCTATCTTCCCGAGTGGGGCGGTGTAAGGATTGAAAACCAGGTTGTCGTGAGAGACAAGGGTGCCGAAGTTCTGAATACTCTTGACGAAGATATTTCCTTTACGAATATCTAACGAACCTGCAAATGTTTTAAGTTTTAGGTTTTACGTGTTAAGTATCCGCCTGAACCCATTTTTCTACCCTGAAACCTAAAACTTAAAACCTAAAACCGGTTTAATTATGCCTGACATGGACACACTGGTCGACCAGTACCTGCATTATATCCTGGTGGAAAAAGGGCTTGCCCCAAAAACCATCTCCGCCTACAGCAGAGATATTGCCAGGTATCTGGCATTTTTAAAAAAAAGCCGGATCCATCACATTGAAAAAGCCGATAACAAGATCATTCTTCAGTATCTCATCCATCTCAGAAACCAGGGCCTGGGTACCAGTTCCAGGGCCAGACATCTGGTAGCCATAAGGGGCTTTTATACTTTTCTGGTTCAAGAAAAGGTTCTCCCAAAGAATCACGCCAAGATTGTTGAGCTCCCCAAGCGGCATGTCACGCTACCGGATGTGCTGTCTGTCGCCGACGTCAGAAATCTCTTGGAGGCACCGGATCCAACAACACCGTCCGGTGCGAGGAATACGGCAATGTTGGAACTTCTTTATGCTGCCGGATTGAGAGTCTCCGAACTCATCCATCTAAAACTGATGGATGTTAATCTCGAGGGCTGCTTTCTGCGTGTACTGGGCAAGGGATCAAAAGAACGGATCGTTCCCTTTGGTACGTATGCAAAAAACAGGATCGACGATTATCTCGAAACCGCACGGCCTGCTCTCCTGAAAGGCCGGATGAGTGCCTATCTGTTTGTGGCCAGGGCCGGCAAACCCATGACCAGGCAAGGTTTCTGGAAACTGCTTAAGAAATATGCCCAAAAATGTGGCACGTTGAAACACATCACGCCACATACCTTGCGGCATTCATTTGCCACCCACTTGCTGGAAGGCGGCGCCGATCTCCGTACGGTCCAGGTCATGCTTGGACATGTTGACATTTCCACCACGCAGATATATACGCACGTTGCCCAGAAACATTTAAAGGAAATTCATAAAAAATATCATCCAAGAGGATAGTCAATGCATCAAGCCAATCAATTGGGATGGTGGATACAGGGTGAGGACAGACCAGGGATAGGTCATGATGCCGTCAATTCAGCCTTAAAACAGGTAGAGAAACCGATTTATGTTATCGATGCCGGAGGGCAGATCGGCGTTGCCCCGGGGGGGACCGTCGTCAGTGCGGGGCTGCCACCCGGTAATCCCGCATCCCGGGAAAATAAATTCCCCTGGATAGCGTATGTACCGCCACTGCACCCATCAAGCATGGGAAGCCCTGATTTCATGCGCACCTATGGCCTACGTTACCCCTACGTCGTCGGTGCCATGGCAAATGGAATAACATCGGTAAAAATGGTCGAAGCGGCAGGACGGGCAGGCATGTTAGGTTTTTATGGCGCCGCAGGTCTTGCCATACCGCAAATTGAAACAGCGATTCACCACCTTCAAGCAACAATGGGCGGATTGCCGTTCGGGTTCAATCTGATCCACAGCCCCGGCGACCCGAATCTGGAGTTGGAAACCGTTCATCTCTATCTCAGGCACGGCGTTCGCCTGATCAGCGCCTCCGCTTTCATGAACCTCACACTCCCCCTGGTATATTACCGTATAAAGGGGATACAAAAGGATGAGAACGGCATCACTTCAAGCCCCCAAAAAATCATTGCCAAGATATCACGCGAGGAGGTCGCTAAAAAGTTTCTTGCGCCACCGCCGGAAAAATTCATCCGGCAGCTCCTGGAACTGGGCTGGATCACCTCCCATGAAGCCCTGTTGGCAGAAACGATCCCCATGGCCGATGCTTTGACCGCAGAAGCGGACTCCGGGGGTCACACAGACAACCGACCGGCACTGGCTCTGCTTCCCACTATGATCTCCCTCAGAGATCGGGCTATGACACAATTTAATTTTGAAACACCTCTCAGCATCGGGCTTGGGGGAGGAATTGCCACGCCCGAATCGGCCGCGGCAGCATTTGCCATGGGAGCGGACTATATTGTAACAGGTTCCATCAACCAGGCCTGCGTGGAAGCCGGCACTTCGGACACGGTGCGTCAGATGCTTTCAGAAGCCCGGCAAGCTGACATCACGATGGCACCCGCTGCAGATATGTTTGAAATGGGTGTCAAAGTTCAGGTGTTGAAACGGGGGACCATGTTCCCGCTTCGGGCAGGAAAGCTCTATGAGCTGTATACATCCCATGACACGTATGAGGACATCCCGGGTTCTCAGAGAAAGATTCTTGAGAGGGATTTTTTCCGCAGATCGTTCTATGAGGAATGGGCCCATACAAGAACTTTCTTCCTGGACAGGGATCCCGATCAGATCGAAAAAGCGGAAAAAAATCCAAAACACAAAATGGCGCTTGTTTTCCGTTCTTATCTCGGCCAGTCATCCAACTGGGCCAATACGGGTGAAGCCTCCAGAAAGATCGATTACCAGATCTGGTGCGGGCCCGCCATCGGTGCTTTCAACCAGTGGGTGAAAGATAGCTTTCTTGAATCGGCCCATAATCGGCAAGTTGTCGTCATTGCCCTTAATATTCTTCTGGGAGCGGCCATCGTTACCAGGAGACAATGGCTGAGGCAGCAGGGGATTTTTCTTCCTGATTCCCCCACTCGCATAGAGCCACTTGAACTCGAAGCAATCCAAGAGTTGATAGGCAAAACTTGGTGATAAAGCCTCATATAGGGGTAACCCGGTGCCGATCCCTATGCACCCGGGTATCTACGCTTCCTCTTGCTGTAAACACTCTGTAAAGATCTGATAAACTTTTGTAATATACAATATTCTAGCCGCCATCCAGTATGGTACGCCATCTGATTTGTCAGGTCCGATAACAGGCTCTCCGTCTTTAAGCCAGTTCTCTATATACCGCTCCGTAACGATTCTGGCGCCTTTTCCATGTGATCGTTCCTGATCAATCACCCTCCTAACCATGTATGAATATTTCTGTACCGCCTGGCTGGTTTCATGGTTCATGAATATATAAATACGGTATTCTTTGACGGATTTTTGAACCGAAGACGGTTCTTCAGGAAGCGGATATGAAAAATACTGGTTCGCCACCCATTCTTTCAAATCTCGCAAGATAATTTTTGTTACAGGAATCGATAATTTTAGATCCGCCACCAGATGTCCACCCAGATAGACCTGAAATGCCTCCGGCAAACTGTACTGGCGCGCAAAACCCGATTGAAGCCCCCCCAGAGGATCGGGCGGCAAAAATTCCCGGGACCATCGTTTCCAGCGGGACAACTTGAAACCCAACCGGGTGGAAAGTTCACGGTTGAGATAGAATCGAATCATGTTGACCTCCATGGCCTGTTGTTATGTTGTGATACCAATATAACAAGTTATTTTTTTAGCGTCAAGCCTTGATAATGTCCTTATTATACATTATATTATATAGGTTCTACTCAACATGTTACTTTGAAATAAGGATCCAAGGGGCAGTGGTTAGAAGCTCCTCTTTATTTATATAATATTTACAGCACATTAAAAGATTGACATGCCCATAGAAAACAAATATCTGCCTCATAACGCACCCGTCGCCATCATAGGGCTCGGGTGCCTGTTTCCGGGTGCTCCCGGTTTGAAAGCATTCTGGCAGCTTCTTTACCAGAAGAAAGATGCCATTCAAGACATACCCCAGACACACTGGTCAGCCGAAGACTACTTTAATAAGGACCCCAAAATGCCGGATCATGTCTACTGCCGGCGAGGGGCTTTCCTTTCTCCTATTGATTTCGACCCCTCTGAATTTGGTATTCCCCCTTCGTCTATAGAGGCAACCGATACGTCTCAACTCCTGGCTTTGATAACGGCAAAAGAAGCTCTCGAAGACGCAGGCTACGGTCAGGATGTCAATTTTAACCGAGACAATACCAGTGTCATTCTGGGTGTCACAGGAACACAGGAGCTGGTCATTCCCCTGGGTGCAAGACTCGGCCACCCCATCTGGCGCCAGGCTTTGAAAAAAGCAGGCGTACCCGAAAAAACTGCCCTCGACGTCATGAACAGGATTTCAGATGCGTATGTTCCCTGGCAGGAAAATTCTTTCCCGGGTTTATTGGGCAATGTGGTTGCCGGTAGGATTTGTAACCGCCTGAATCTTGGGGGTACCAATTGCGTCGTGGATGCGGCATGCGCCAGTTCCCTCGGTGCACTCCATCTTTCGCTTTTAGAGCTTCAAACGCAAAAATGTGACATGGTCGTTACCGGTGGCGTCGATGCTATCAATGACATTTTTATGCATATGTGTTTTTCCAAGTCGCAGATCCTGTCACCTACAGGCGATATTCGACCTTTTTCCAAGGACGCAGACGGAACCGTACTCGGCGAAGGCGTCGGCATGATGGTGCTTAAACGACTTGATGATGCCGAAAGAGATGGTGACAGGATTTATGCCCTTATCAACGGCATCGGCTCTTCCAGCGACGGCAAATCCCAAAGCATCTATGCACCAAGAGTCGAGGGCCAGGAAAAAGCGATCCGACTGGCCTATCAGACCGCTCGGATCGACCCGGCGACCATCGGAAACATCGAAGCACACGGAACAGGCACCAAGGTCGGAGACAAAGTCGAGTTCACAGCACTGCAAAAAGTCTTCGGTAATGATAAGGTCCGCCCCGCGCATTGTGCCATCGGTTCCGTAAAATCAATGATCGGGCACACCAAGGCGGCCGCCGGTTCAGCCGCCGTCATCAAGACCGCGCTGGCGTTGAAAAACAAGGTTTTGCCCCCGACGCTGAAAGCCGAATTCCCCGACCCTGATCTCAACATGGAAAAATCGCCTTTCTATATCAATTCGGAGGCCCGCCCCTGGTTTACCGAAAAGGATCTCCCCAGACGGTCGGGTGTCAGTTCATTTGGCTTCGGCGGCAGTAACTTTCATGTCGTGATGGAGGAATACACCAAGAAGAAAACAGACATCTCATGGGATGGAACCGTCGAGATCTTTGCCTTTTCAGCCCAGAGAGTCGAGAAGCTTCACCAGCTACTGGCAGATCTGAAAACCGCAGCCATAAGGAATATTTCGCTGAACGACCGGGCCCGCATGGCCGAGCAAACCCGGCACAGGTTCCGCCCGGACCACCGCTTCAAACTAATCATGGTCCATGATCTGTCCATAAAAGGCACGGATCCCAACGATTCCCTGAATCAACTCGTCAAAGATGCGGTTTCAGGTCTCCAAACCCATTCCGGCCAACATCCCTGGCACGTGAAAAACATCTACTTTGGCAATAGATCGGCCCCTGAGAAAACGGTCTTTCTATTTCCCGGTCAGGGAAGCCAGTATGTGGGAATGGGCCGGGATCTGACCTGTATATTTCCAGACGTGCTGCAATTGCTGGAACGGGCCAATACCGCATTGGGACCACGTCGTCGATTGACCGACTATATCTACCCTGTGCCGCCTCAAAACATGCAGGCACACCAGGATCAGGAACGGTCGCTGCGATGCACGGATATCGCACAACCCGCCATTGGTGCCATCAGCCTGGCCATGAGCCGGGTGCTGGAAAGCTTTGGCGTAACGCCTGCAGTGACCTGCGGGCACTCCTTTGGTGAACTGACAGCACTTTGCGCTGCAGGCTGGATCGATGAAACCACATTTCTTGACCTGGCTGTTTCCCGGGGCAGTGCTATGGCCGAAGCCGGAAAAAAGGATGGCTGCGGCAGTATGCTGGCCGTGAAAGCCCCGCTGAAAAGTCTGAGTGAATTTGCCGACAATACACCCGACCTTGTGCTGGCAAATCGAAACAGTCCGGAACAGGGGGTTCTGGCCGGTACGGAAGAAGCCATTGACCACGCCCGGAAGCAGATGAATGATAAAGGGTTTCAATGTGTCCAGCTCCCAGTGTCTGCAGCCTTTCACAGCCCTCTGGTCAAGGGGGCGGTACAGCCTTTCCAAAAAGCGCTTGGTAATTGTGCCATAACGCCCACCGACATACCGGTTTTCGCAAACAACACCGCCGATTCCTACCCCAGGGATATGGCAACTGTCAGATCGATCCTGGGCAATCAGATACTGGAGCCGGTTCTTTTTATGGCCGAGATCGAGCACCTGTACGATCAGGATGCCCGCACCTTTGTGGAAGTAGGCCCCAAATCCGTCCTTACCGGACTCGTTCATTCGATTTTAAAGGGCCGCAACCACCAGGTCCTTTCCATGGACACTTCCAATGGAAAAGCATTCGGTATCGCAGACCTTGCAAGGACCCTTGCATTTCTAACAGCATCAGGGCATCCGGTTCGTTTAAGTTCCTGGGAAGATCCGGCACCCCCCAAAAAAACGCGCCGGATGAAGATGCAGATCCTGGGGGCCAACTATCGGCAACCAGGTAAAGAGATACCGGATCAAGCCTCACCCGGGCAAAAAAACGACACCATAGAAGATCGCAATTTTCACAAACCCAATAGAATCACTGTTGATAAAAACCAGACAGAAACGTTTAATAAAATCATGAAAAAATCACCGAAGATACCCATTGCATCATCGGCTGCCGAAAATGCGCTCCGCACAGTCCAGGAAGGACTTAAATCCATGCAGGCGCTTCAGGCACAAACAACCGAGGCACATAAAAAATTCCTTGAGACCCAGTCAGAAGCCGGGCGTTCGCTTCAACGCATGATGGAAAGTATCCAGCAGATATCAGAAGCCTCCATGGGTATTGTCCGGGAGTATGCCCCTGCGCCGGAAGCACCCGACGCCCTGACTCGAAGCAAAACAGGGTCACCACCCGCTGAACCGCTGCCCCTGGAAAAAGATGCACCGAACAATATAACGATACCCGGCAGCAGCGACAGTCAACCGAGCAAGTTACCCCCTGCCCTGCCGGACACCCTCGCGCTTGGATCGGCAACAAATACCGATTCCGATACCCAATCCCGGGCACATTCCATCGAAAGCACCTTATTGCATATTGTCAGCGATCTCACAGGGTATCCCATGGAGATGCTCGGTACTGACATGGATATTGAGTCCGACCTGGGCATCGACTCCATCAAACGGGTTGAAATTCTTTCGACACTCGAAGAAGCACTCCCCGATCTTCCCGCCATATCACCTGAAACCATGGGCAGCCTCAAAACCCTGGCCCAAATTGTGGATGCCCTGGGCGGGGTACCTGAAGCAGCCCCTGTGGAAAATGCCTACACGGCCAGAGACGTACAAGACCCCGGCAAGGTGAAGCAACACGCGAATGAAAATACGGAAAATATCAGAACGGTAATGATTCAAATCGTCAGCGATTTGACGGGTTATCCACCAGACATGCTGGGGCTGGACATGGATATCGAGGCGGACCTGGGTATCGATTCCATCAAAAGGGTCGAAATTCTTTCCACCCTTGAAGACCAACTGCCGGGACTTCCCCAGGTAACACCGGACATCATGGGCAGCTTGAAAACCCTTGGGCAGATATGCGATTACCTGACATCAAGCGCCGGTGAAACCGATGTCGCCACGCATTCAATTGAGCAGCCTTCTACCCATGTTCAGTCGGCCACGACACTTGAAAGGCCCCCCTCTCCCGATCCCGCAGCTGCCCTGTTTTCCGATATTGGAAGACACATAGTGGCCATCAAAAACAGACCACTGCCCCGGATCGAACTTGAAACCATACCGTCTGACAAGTGCATATACATTGTCGGCAACGCTTCAGGTCTTGGTGAAGCACTCATTGGCTCGTTTGCTGACCACGACATCCAGGCCTCCCATGTGCCGGTATCAGAACTCCCCGATATTCTGAATGGTTCGCACGACGTCTCCAATGCCGCAGGACTGGTCATTCTTCCGGATTCTCACAATGGCGATGACCCGCCAGGTGACACCACCCTTAAAACAGCATTTCAACTGGCTCGGTTTTTTGCGCCGTCTCTGATCCGGAACGCCCTGACAGGCTTCACCCTGTTTGCCACTGTTACACAACTCGATGGTGCCTTTGGTTTCAGAGACAAGGCCCTGAAAAACCCAGTTTCCGGTGGTCTGGCCGGGCTGGCGAAGACAGCCGCAATTGAATGGGACGGCGTCGTCTGTAAAGCACTTGATCTCGATCCCGCCTGGGCGGATGTGACGGAAATGGCTCACAAGATCGTCGCGGAAATTCTTGATATGCAAGCGCGTGACAGTGTTGAGGTCGGACTTGACGGTGAAAACCGCTATACCCTGGAACTTACGCCGGTTCCCTACCATAAGGATGCAAAGGTCGAACTGGCACTTGACCCGGATGATGTGGTGCTTGTTGCCGGTGGTGCCAGAGGCGTGACGGCTGCAGCAGCCTTTGCACTCGCCGAACACATACCGCTATCGTTCGTTCTTTTAGGAAGATCCCCCATGCCGTCCCCGGAACCGGCCTGGTTGGATGGGATAGAAAAAGAACCGGATATAAAAAAAGCAATTCTGGCCAACGAGTTCAACAACAATGGCGCTTCGCCTAAAGACATTGAAATGTCCTATAGACGATACATGGCCAACAGAGAGATCGCGGCGACGCTGCAAAAACTTGTGGCAACCGGCTCTAAGGTCCAATACGAAACAGCCGATATCAGGGATGCTGATACTGTAACAGCCCTTCTTCAGGATATCCGAAAATCACTCGGCCCCATTCGCGCTATCGTTCACGGTGCAGGTGTTATCGAAGATCGCCTCATTCAAGACAAATCCCTGGAGCAATTTAACCGGGTATACGAAACAAAGGTCGGTGGGTTCCGGACCCTCATGGGTGCGACATCATCAGACCCGCTGAAATATATCGTTGTCTTCTCTTCTGTAGCGGCGCGTTTCGGCAACAAAGGCCAGGTGGATTATGCCATGGCCAACGAAGTCCTGAACAAGGTTTCTCGCCGTGAGGCCAGACAAAGGAAAAACTGTCGGGTCATCGCTATCAACTGGGGTCCCTGGGATGGCGGCATGGTAACGCCTGGTCTGAAGCGTGAATTCCAGAAAAGCAGGATCGCGCTTATTCCAATGAAAGCCGGTGCCCACTGCATGCTGCTCGAAATGAGTCAGACAGGCACGCATCCGGTTGAAGTCGTGGTGGGATCTTCACTGACCGACCAGGTCATCACCAGAACAAAAAAAATGGATAACCAGGCATCAGACCGGCAGGTCCAGTCACCGTCTATGTCACTGACCTTCAAACGCGAAATCGATACCACTAACCATCCGATACTGGATGCACACATACTGGATGGCAAGCCGGTTGTTCCGTTTGCTCTCATTACGGAATGGTTTGGGCATGGAGCGCTGCATGGCAACCCGGGACTGGTTCTGCACGGTATCGATGACATGCGTATACTGAAAGGCATCAAACTCGAACAACAGAAAAAACTGATACGTCTCTTTGCCGGAAAAGCCGATCGGAAAGGCTCTCTTTTTGAAGTCGGTGTCGAACTGCGGGACGGCGTGCTCGAGGGAAAAGATGTCATTCATTCGAGTGCAAAAGCCATTTTGACAGACAAGCTCCCCGCTGCACCCATATTTGAGTCAACCCGTCCGGAGTCTTCGAACGGGTATCCCCGCAGCATGGAAGAAGTTTATGACAAAATTCTTTTTCACGGTCTGGCGTTACGGGGAATCAGGGAAATAACCGACTGCTCATCCTGGGGTATATCGGCCAAGATATCTTCGGCGCCGGCACCGGAAACCTGGATCAAAGACCCCCTGAGAAGTAGCTGGCTCAGCGATCCTCTTGCCCTGGACTGTGCCTTTCAGCTCGCAACCCTCTGGTGTTATGAAGAGACCGGCTCTGTCTCGTTGCCAAGCTATTGCAGACATTACCGGCAATATTGCACGACATTTCCTTCTGACGGTGTTATGGCGGTGCTTCAAGTCACGGATGTCAAAGACCACAAGATGACAGGTGATTTTACCTTGATCGATGCCGAAAGCCGTGTCGTGGCAGAGCTAAAGGGCTACGAAGCCATCATGGATGCGTCTCTTTACAGGGCTTTCAAGCCTCATTTGGTTTAGGTTAGGCTGTTAGGCTGTAGACTATTAGACTGTAGGTTGCATACAGGAGATAGAAGACAGAATTCGGGAGACAGGAGACAGAGGTCAGATGTCCTGCCATAATTTACCAGGAAACGGTGTCCACCCCTTCAAACCTCCAACCCTACAACCCCGCTCTTCCCCTCCGCCCCTTTTATCACCCTTCTATCACCCTCCAACCCTGGTTTTCTTAACCCTCAACAACCCCGGGCTGTTGTGCAGATACATCAAGGGTGATGTGTGTCCGGCATCCAGAAACAACTGCTCCAGTTCATCGAAGAGAACCCGCTGGTCCGGCCACCGGAAAGTCTTTTCCCTTCTCTTCAAGGCATGCCATTCGTTCCGGAGGGACTGGTTGTTTTTCAGCACCGCATCTTCAGCCTTTTTACAAAGAAACATTTCACAAACCAGCGGTTTCACCGGCCACAGACATCCTTTCTCTCCCAGATAAATACATTTGGATCCCTCCTGGGACGAACGCAGAACCGAGAACAAAGCCTGTATTGCTGTTTCGTCGGACATAATCGCGTTAACCACCACATCGGCAAAAAAGGTAATGATACCCTCGCGGGTACAACAGGCACTTATCCGGTTTTGATAACAGGTCTCTGTACAGATATCACTGAAGTGGGTGGATAAAAAGGTTTCCACGTCCCTTCGGAAACATAAATAATCCGCCAGTTTTTCCTTCAGTACATCCATGTCCGCAGTCTTCAGCCCTGACAAATATCCAGTTACCAGTTCCAAAGCCTCCAGCTGTTCGAGCTGATATTCGGCCATTTCCCCACCCTGATTTCTTGACGGTTCGATTCTTACTTGATCTTCTGTGAACTACCATGTACGAGAAAGCCAACTAGTGCCCATCCAGAAATGGTCTTTTCACGCCCTGCCGGTGTTGGGCGGCATGATTTAACTCCTCAAAATAGCTCGCTATTCCTCCGGGTTAAATCTGACGGCCGCCTTGGCATAACGAGAAAATCCCTATTTATGGACGGACACTAACGATATTAACCTGGAAAATTCATGAAACGTGCGGGCTAATTTTGTCACAGCTGTAACACTTGTCAATATCAATACACATATTTCATACCAAGCAATGGAGACACAAGCATGCCCCAGTCTGAAGATACCATCGCCGTAAATGTTGTGGTTGAAATGACCACCGCCTCCCTGAAAGCCATTGTCGAGAACGCCAAACGCCTTTCAGGTAAAAATGAAAAAGGACATTACACGGTGGATACAGCAGACAAGGTCGGTGAAATGATTACCCGTTTTCTGCTTGAAAACGATTTTGAACAATTTACAAATAACCCTGAAAGCTACAGGTAAAGGATTCAATCATGGAATTTGAATGCATCATCTATGAAAAGCAGGATCATCTGGCCGTGATCAAACTGAACCGGCCCAAGGTCCTCAATGCCATGAACAAACAACTCTGGCTTGACATTCAGGACGCCCTAAAAGATGCCGGGGACGATTCCGGTATCAAGGTGCTGATCATCACGGGTCAGGGCCGTGCCTTTTCCACCGGCGCCGACTTGAAAGAAAGCAAGACCCGCAGTCTCGAAGACTACCGCAAATACCTCGAAGAGCTCCAGGAAGCAACCAGGAAAATTCTTCGATTCGAAAAACCGACCATTGCCGCCATCAACGGATATGCATTGGGCTCCGGTTACGAACTGGCGCTTGCCTGCGACATCCGGATCGCTGCAGATGAAGCCCGCATCGGATCTCCGGAAGCCAAGGTCACCTCTTCTGTCACAGGCGGTGCCATGCGGCTGGTCCAGGACCTGGTGGGTCCGGCAAAGGCCAAGGAACTGCTGTTCACGGGCGATTATATTGACGGTAAGGAAGCCGAGAGGATCGGACTCGTAAACCGATCCGTACCATTGGACGATCTTTGGAGCACGGTGACATCCATGGCCGGGAAGATTTCGGAAAATGCATCCTTTTCCATCAAGATGATCAAAAAAGGACTTCAGATGGCACAGGGGGAGACCAGCATGGATGCCCTGATGGACTTTGAAATAGAGGCCTGTCTTGCCTGTGTTTCCACCAAGGAACGTCAGGCTTCATTAAAAAGCTTCGAAAATCGAAAAGATAAACCTGAATAAAATCTTTACCCAATTTTAAAGGAGCCTGCCATGTTAGAAAAGGTCATCAACGCAAGTTCAGTCGCCATTGTAGGCGCGTCCAAGGATGAAACCAAGCGGGGTTACCAGACGATTCGTACGCTCCTGGATGAAAAATACGAAGGCGGTATCTTCCCGGTAAATCCAAAAGAAACGACCATACTAGGACTCAAGTGCTACCCGAGTGTCTCTGACATCCCGGAGCCTGTCGACATGGCGCTGATTGCAACACCGGCACGTACGATCCCGACTGTATTGGAAGACTGCGGCCGGAAAGGCGTCCATGGTGCCGTCATCCTTGCCAACGGATTTGGTGAGGTGGGTGCCGAAGGAAAGCTGCTGGAAGAGGCATTTGTTGCCATAGCCAGGAAATACGGCATTCGCATCATCGGCCCCAACACATCCGGTATGATCAACATGCATCTGGGCTTGAACCTGGTGGGGCTTCAGAATTCGCCCAAGGGTGACATCGGACTCCTCTCCCAGAGTGGCAATATGGCTCTCACCCTCATTACTGAAGCAAAACTCAAGAGCAAAAAAGGTTTTTCAGCCTATGTGGGAGTCGGCAACGAAGCAGATATCAAATTTCACGAATATCTGGAATTTTTCAGTAGCGATCCAAACACGAAAGCCATTCTCATGTATGTCGAAGGCATGCAGATGGGAAGGGAGTTTCTGCAACAGGCCTATAAAACAACCCGTGAAAAGCCTATTATCCTCTTGAAAAGCGGGCGATCTTCCACAGGAAAAAAATCTGCCGGATCCCATACCGGCGCTCTGGCCGGTATTTCAGAGGTTGCCAAGGGAGCCTTTATGCGGGCCGGTATTACCGTAATCGAAAATTCCAATGAACTCTTTCCGGCTGCCGAGACACTCTCCAGTCTTCCGCCCATGAAAAACAATAGTATTGCCATCCTTGCCGACGGCGGCGGGCATGCCACCATTGCCGCGGATCTCCTCACCGATCTGGGGGTCGACATTCCTGAACTAAGCGAGGCAACACAGAAAAAACTCAAGGGGATTCTCCCGGCAGCAGCCTCAGTGATCAATCCCATCGATGTTGCCGGTGGAACCGACTCGGATCCGTCTGTTTTTGCCGATTGTGCCAGAATCATGCTCAAAGACCCGCATATCGGCGGATTGTTGATTGTCGGACTCTTTGGGGGTTATGGCATCCGCTTTGCGAAACGACTCTCCCTGATGGAAGAGGACGCTGCCCATCAGATGGGAAAAATGGTCAGGTCCAGTAAAAAACCCATTGTCCTTCACAGTCTCTACAGCTCCGAGAAACCCCATTCCCTGGACCTGCTCCGATATTACGGCATCCCGGTATACGATTCTCTGGACATCGCTTGCAAATGCGTGTCTGTTCTGGCTTCCTACGGTGCCTACCTCAGAGGGTATCGTGCTAAAACCAACTTTGTTTTTAACTGGGGTGAGAAGGCTAAAAAGGAAGGTCTGGCGCTGATTCAACAAGCGCGAAAAGAAGGTCGGAGTGCCCTCTTGGAACATGAAGCCAAGGAGCTGTTGCGTCTGCATGGCGCGAAAATCTCCAAGGAGTTTCTTGTAAAAACAGCCCAGGAAGCCGTTGAAATCGCCAGGAAAATCAAAGGTCGCAAAGTTCTAAAAATTGCATCGCCGGATATACTGCATAAAAGCGACGCCGGCGGCGTGGCCCTTGGTCTGAAAACCGACCAGGAGATCCGGACCGCTTTCAAGCATATCCTGAAGAGCGCCCGAGACTACAACCCTGATGCCGATATCAGGGGCGTCCTGCTCTCCTCCATGGCCAACAAAGGCCTTGAAACCATTATCGGAACCAAGATGGACGACCAGTTCGGCCCGGTCATCATGTATGGTCTGGGGGGCATTATGGTGGAAATTCTCAAGGATATTTCCTTTCGGGTGCTGCCTCTCTCGCGGCGGAGTGCCAAACGCATGATCCAGGAAACCCAGTCCGCCCCCATTCTTGAAGGGATCAGGGGAAACCGCCCTTATGACAGGAAAGCACTCATCAGTCTGCTGATGCTGTGCTCCGAGCTGATTGAATCCTACCCCGACATCCTGGAGATGGATCTGAATCCTGTGATCGTCCACCACGAGGGCTGCAGTATAGCCGATGCGCGGATTATCCTAAAATAAAATTGTTTCACAATTTTATGAAACGCGACGTTGTCGCTGATCAGTTTTTGATGATACCCTAAGATCCGATCTTTTATTGACATGAATCGACTTTCACGATAAATCGGCATAAAACATAGACCTAAGCTGAGTGTTTAATTATTAGAGAATTGGGCATTCCCAAAAACCCGAAGAGCTCAACTTAGGACAGATTAAAATTGAGGTTATGTCAGGTTCTATCAAACCATCCCGGCCTTTGTCTGGGGTGGTTTTTTTTATTCTATTTATGTTCTTATAGCATTTGTCAAAATAGCATTGCGTTTACTCCGAAAACGCCTAAAGGAGTGCTCATGGCAGTCAAAATTACAGTACTCGTGACCTATTTTCTGATCGTTCTTTGCATCGGCTTTATTGCAAGGACAAAACTCAGATCACCCCCGGAAACCTATTTTCTGGCCGATCGTCAATTTGGCACGCTGATTTTGCTGAGCACCATGGTGGCAACCAATTTCTCGGCATTTACCGTCTTTGGGACATCCGGTGCGGGTTACCGGGATGGGTATGCCTTTTTTCCTATCATGGGATTCGGCACGGGATTCATGGCGCTGACGTTCTGGTTCCTGGGCAGAAAAATCTGGGAGGTCGGCAGAGACCGGGGTGTGGTCACACCGCCGGAGCTCGTCAGATCCCTATACCACAGTCCTGTTCTTTCGCTGATGTTTGCGGCGGTCATGATCATCTTCACCATACCTTATCTGGCACTGCAACCCATGGCTGCCGGCTATGCTCTTGAGGCCCTCATCGGTCTACCCTACGTTTATGGGTGTGTTCTGGTAACAGTCATTATTGTTCTCTATACAATCAAGGGCGGCCTCCGAGCTGTTGCCTGGACCGATATGTTTCAGGGAATCATGATGTTTATACTGCTTCTGGCTTCATTAATTATCGTGGCAAACCACCACGGTGGGTTTGTGGAAGCACACCAGAAACTTTTTTCTTCACACCCGGAATTGTTCTCACGACCTGGCGGCACCGGGAAATACACCTACGGTATCTGGTTCAGTTATATCATGCTGTGGTTTTTCTGCGATCCCATGTTTCCACAACTTTTTCAGCGCTTCTTCACCGCAAAAAATCCGAATGTTATCGCCAGAACAATGCTTTTTTACCCGCTCATCTGCACACTGGTGTTCTTTCTGCCTATCTCGGTGGGTGTCATGGGTCACCTGTCCTTTCCGGACCTCGTAGGTAAAGAGGCAGACCGCATCCTGCCCATGACCCTTACCCTGATCTCGGGTGATTTTATGGCAGCCCTGGTGTTAGCCGCCGGTCTGGCCGCCCTGATGTCCACCATGGACTCTCAGCTTTTGACCATGAGTTCCATTTTCAGTCGGGATATTCTTCCCTTGATTAAAAAAACCAAAGGCCAGACAAGCATCAGCGGGCGGGTGTTTGTCATCTTTTTAAGTATTGCCGGATTGCTGCTTGCCCTGAAGCCACCGGCGACCATTCTACAGATAGCCACCCAGACCTTTACAGGGCTGGCCGTTCTGTTTCCGACGGTCCTGTTTGGCTTGTATCTCAAACGGGTCTATTCAGCGGCAGCCATCCTGTCGATTATAGCCGGTGAAAGTGTCATGCTGCTTTTCTATTTCAAGGTGTGGGCAGGGGGCGCTGTGCTGCCCGTCGTTTGGGTCATGCTGGCGACATTTGCCGTGTATATCGCCATCCATGTCGTGCGAATGCAGCAGGATGGTCGCCTTACAATGCCTGCCCCCAAATGGCTTTCCAATCGTTATGTATACCTGTTCATGGGAATTTTTATCCTGGGGATGGATTTCTGGGCCTGGAATCGTGCGACACCGATGTTTCTGGGGGTTCCGGCCTGGATTTTTCATTTTGTGCTGCTGTCAGCACTTCAGACGGTAGGGATGGTCTTCTTGCTCCGTTCAGACCTGATGGATGAAGATTGAAGAATCTCGCTGAAACGTATATTATCAGATTGGTACCGCGGCTTTGTAAATAACCCCTTCCCCATGAATGGTATAACCAGGGACAGCAGCCGGAACCAGCACAGATGAGCCCTTGTCAAATTCCAACGGTGTCATGCTGTGGCTTTCTGTAATTTTATGCTGTCCGGATGTGCAGAGAAGAATCTCGATACTCCTGTCGGCCTGACCTGTATATTCACCCCCGGCGCCCAGTGTAATGACCGAAAGTTCGAATTCCCGGGCAGGAGTCTGGTAAACACCCACCTGCTGTTCCCGGTTCTCGGGCAGAAGAATTTCGACATCTTTCTCCTTAAAAGAAAGGATACGCATCAGCTCGGCAACATCCACGTGCTTGGATGTCAAACCGCCCCGGAGTACATTGTCGGAGTTGGCCATGAGTTCAATCCCCACCCCGCTCAGGTAGGCGTGTAACTCACCCTGTTTCAGAAACAGGGCTTGCCCCGGCTGAAGATGGACAAGGTTGAGTATGGCCGGAAAGATTACACCGATATCGGATGGATACGCGTGATGGAGTCTGACAACCCAGTCATATTCGGATCGTTCATGTTTACGGGCTTCGGCATGATTGACAGCTTCACGAACGACCCCGGCTTGTTTCCGGAGACTCATACGCATGATGGATTGAAAAAAAGCCTGGGTGCTGAAGCCCGGAATGGGTTTATCCAGCAGGTCGAACGATTTCCTGAGGGATTCGGGGCAGAGCTGATGGAGCAGCGTTGCTGTTTCGGAAATGCTCCTGAAACCGCACAAGCCCCAGAAAGATGTCAATGCACACAGGCATTCCGGTTTGTGATGGGGGTCTTTGTAATTTCGCTCAAGGGCATCAAAAGGGATAGCAAGGGCTTCTTCACGGGCATAACCCTCCTGTGCGTCAACAGCACCGGGATGTGCCTGGATGGACAAGGGTTCAGCCGCCGCAAGCACCTTGAATAGATAGGGCAGCTTTCCATCAAATTTTTCTGCAACCTTTTTCCCCAGAATTTCTACGGGCTGAGCCTGAATCAGATCCAGCAGGGAGTCCCAACCATTTTCGGTGGCTACAAGAGAAGGCGCCTTGGGATGGGCCCCCATCCATATCTCGGCCTGGGGTCGAGCTGCAGGTGATGGCTGTCCCATGAGCTCTGCTATGGCGGTGCGGGACCCCCATGCATATTCCTGGATCGTATTTCTGAGATATGTGATATGTTTCATGAAAAAATCGTTTCACAATTTTTTGTAGCGACTGCGTCGCTAGTTCGGTGTGACATCTTTGTTACCCTTGAAACTCTTTATACCGCTTGTCATAATAATGTTCCGAAAATAGGATCGCGGCATAAGGGTTTGTAACAGAAAAACGTTCCGATTGAGGACCGTTTTTCTGACAACCCCTATATAACAGGTTTTCACTTATGAAAAAAGGGATTGAATTCCATTTTCTTTCGAGGTTATAAGGAATAATGATCATGGAAAATTCTAAACACACTGATTACTCCGTTCTGGACAGGCCGGAAGTACTTACGGCCCTGTTTCATCCCCGACCGGAGACAGGTACTGTCGGTGTTGCAGGCGCCGGTATTGACCTGCTCATCCCCGTAGAGGAGGAAATCCGGGTGGGCGCCCGTTTTCACATCGAGGATAAAGCCTGTCCGAATATTCTCTTTTTTCACGGCAACGGAGAAATCGTGTCGGACTATGATGACCTGGGCCCCATGTATCAACAGTTGGGAATTAATTTTCTGCCGGTTGACTACCGGGGATACGGTCGCTCAAGTGGAGAGCCCTCGGTTGCCGGTATGATGAAAGACTGCCACACCGTTTTCACCTTTGTTCGTGAATGGCTGCAGGAAAACAGACACACCGGGCCCCTGATCGTCATGGGTCGTTCCCTGGGAAGTGCTTCTGCACTCGAGCTCGCATGGACCCAGAAAAGCAATATCGACGCCCTCATCATAGAAAGCGGATTTGCCCTGGCCGCTCCACTTCTCAGCTTGCTGGGGATCAACACCGAAGCCATCGGATTCAACGAGGAAAAAGGATTTCGAAATATCAACAAGATTCATGCATTCGAAAAACCGACCCTGATCATCCATGCTGAATACGATCATATTATCCCCTTTTCAGACGGCCAGTCCCTGTACGACGCTTCCCCTGCACCCGACAAAAAACTCATCCGGATACCCGGTGCCAATCATAATGATATTCTATTCCGGGGATTGTCCGATTATACGAACGGCATCCAAAAACTTATTGGGCGGTTGACACATGCCTAAGAAATTAAAAAACCTCATCGTCTTTGACATGGACGGTGTTATTGTGGACGTGTCTAAATCATACCGGGAAACGGTGCGACAGACCGCCAGGTTGTTCTTTCAAGACGCGCCGGGCTGGGACAGGCTGCCGGATCCCCTCTTTTCCCTGCATGATCTCGCCGACATCAAACAGAGCGGAGGACTCAACAATGACTGGGAGTTGACCTACCATGTTCTGAATTTGCTGATGACGCGGGTACGTGTTCCAGACCTGCCGGATGAAACTGACCCCTGGTTGCTGCATGAACAGACGCTTAAAAGGTGTAAACTCGAGGGCCTCGTCGACTTTCTGACATCAGAGGGTTTCTCTCTGGAGCAATTGCATCAAGAAGCTGGAAAGCATGCCAGTCCATTCATCCAAAAGATGTCCTCCAATGATGTGGGCACCGGGAATATCGTCAAACAGATTTTCCAGGAAATATACCTGGGCAAAAACCTCTTTAAGTCAACCTACAATCTTCCGGCAAAAACCCATACAGGAGATGGCCTGATTGACAGGGAATCACTTCTGATAGGACCCGACGTCTTCCAGACGCTTGCGGAAATAAATCTGCTGGCCCTTGCCACAGGCCGCCCCGGAACCGAGGCGGAATACGCCCTGGACCATTTTAAAATCCGTCCATACTTCAGGTCGGTTTTCAGTCTGGACGACTGTCTCCGTGAAGAAAAGAGCATCCTGGAAAAAGAGAACAAAACAGTCTCGTTGAGCAAACCCCATCCCTTTATGCTGGATGCCATTGCGGAAATTCACGTACAGGAAGCCGCGCACAGGTACTATATCGGGGATATGCCGGACGACATGCTGGCAGCAAGCCGATCCGGGTATGAGTATACAGGCATCGGCATTTTCACGTCTG